>MDSW01070727.1_pt1 | contig 24605 bp, 9 predicted proteins | sample 811171 | NCBI WGS metagenome assembly MDSW01 (sample SAMN05326641, study PRJNA326480) | marine metagenome | isolation source: seawater | place: Atlantic Ocean: North West | collected 2012 | reverse complement strand
CCGAAGACGCCGCCCTTCTGCGCCTTGGCCGCCTTCGCGGCGGCTTTCTTCGCCTCCGCCTCCGCTCTCTTCGCCTCCATCGCGGCGGCGCGCTCGTCGTTCGCCTTCTTCGCGGCGGCCTGCTGCGCCTCCGCGGCCGCCTTGCGGTCCGCGACCGCCTTCGCCGCGGCGTCCGCCTTCGCCTTCTCCGCGGCTTCCTTGTCCGCGATCGCCTTCGCCGCGGCGGCGGCGGCGGCTTTCTTCGCCGCGTCTTGCTCCTTCTTGATCTTCGCGAGCGAGGCAGCCTTGGCCTTGTCCGCCTTGGCTTTCTCAGCGGCCGCGGCGGCGGCCTGCTCCGCCTGGACGCGCGCGATGATGTCGCTCTCGCTCTCCACGGCGACGGGCGCTTCTTCGACCTCGACGACGTCCGAGACCGGCTCCGGCGCGGCTTCGACCGCCGCCGCCGCCGCCTTCTTCGCGGGCGCCGCCTTCTTCGCCTTGGGGCCGCCGAAGTTGAACTTGAAGCTGAACGGGTTCGACGGCGGCTTCGGCGCGGGGGTCTCCTTCGCCGGCGCGGGCGCTTCCTCCTTCGGCGCGGCGACATCCTCGACGACGGACGGCGGGCGCTCCTTGAGCATCGCCTGGTACACCTTCCTGTCCGCGGGCGCCAACGAGCTGTTCACCGACCTCTCCAAGTTCTTCGCCGCGTTGATCGCCTTCGTCGCCGCGACCTTGGCCTTCGCGCTGCTCTCCCGCGCGATCTTCCTGGACGAGTTCAGCGCGATCGTGCACGCCTTCCTCTCCGGCGAGGACTCCGCGGCCGCGAGCCGCTCCTCGAGCGCGGCGACCTCGGCGGCGGCGTCCTCCGCCTCGGCGGCGGCTTGCTCGGCGTCTTCGTACGCCGCGCTCACCGCGTCCTCCGCGGCGTTCTCCGCGAGCTCGATCCTCTCCTCCGCGGTCTCGGGGACGTATTCCTCCTCCTCCTCCGGCTCCGGCTCGTTCTTGATCTTTTGCGTGAACGCAAACAGCGGCTTGGCCTTCGTCGGCGTCGGCGTCGGCGGCGTCGGTTCGGGCTCGGGCTCCTTCTTGATCTTTTGCGTGAACGAGAAGAGCGGCTTGGACTTCTTCAGCGGCTGGGGCTCGGGCTCGGGCTCGGGCTCCTTCTTGATCTTCTGCGTGAACGAGAACAACGACTTCGACTTCGGCGGCGGCGGCGGCGGCGGCGGCGGCGCGGCTTTCTTCTTCCCGAACGAGAACAGCGCGTTCTTCACGGGCTCCGGCTCGGGCTCCGGCTCGGGGGCTTTTTTCCCGAACGAAAACGCCGGCTTCTTCTTCGCAGGCGCGGGCGCGGGCGCCTTCCTCTTCACGTCGACGGGCGGCATCCCCTTGGGCTGCGCGGGTTTGCTGGCGAAGAGGCCACCGAAGAACCCCGGTTCCGGCTCCGGCTCCGGTTCCGGCTCCGGCTCCGGCTTCTTCTTGCCGGCACCGCCGAGGACGGCGACCGCGCCGACGGCGACGACCGCGAGGCCGGCGCCGGCGGGGATGCCGTCGGCGGCGTCGGCGGAAGGCTTCGGCGCCGCCTTCTTCGCGACGACCGGCTTTGGCGTTTTCTTCTCGACGACCTTCTTCGCGGGCGCGGGCGCGGGCGCGGGCGCGGGCGCTGCCTCGACCGGCCTCACCGGCTTCGGCGCGTCGCCGCTGAATTCAGCCTTCTCTTCGAGAGCGGCTTGCGAGTACGTCGCGACCGGAGGTCCGACGGGCTCCTCGGGTGCGGCGACTTCCTCGACGACAACCTCTTCCTTCGCAGCCTTGGCGGCGGCGGCGGCGGCGTCCTTCTCAGCCTTGGCGGCGGCGGCGGCGGCGGCCTTTTCAGCCTTTTCCGCAGCCTTTTGCTCGGCGGCGGCCTTCGCGGCTGCGGCTTTTTCCGCGGCCGCGGCAGCCTTGGCTTCCTTCTCTGCCTTCGCGGCGGCTTCTTTCTCCGCCTTGGCGGCGGCCTCCGCGGGGGCGGCGGCTTCCTTAGCGGCCTTGGCGGCGGCGGCGGCGGCTTCCTTCTCAGCCTTGGCGGCGGCGGCGGCGGCTTCCTTCTCAGCCTTGGCGACGGCCTTCTCCGCGTCCTTCTCCGCCTTCGCGACGGCAGCGGCCGCGTCTTTCTCAGCCTTCGCCGCGGCGGCAGCCTTCGCGGCGGCCTCCTTCTCCGCCGCAGCCACGGACGCGGCGGCTTCCCTCTCCGTGGCGGCCACGGACGCGGCGGCGTCTTTTTCAGCCTTCGCCGCCGCCCTCTCTGCGGCTTTTTGCTCTGACGCGGCTTTCGCGGCGGCGGCCTTCTCCGCGGCGGCCGCGGCGTTCCCCTCCGCGGCAGCCTTCGCGGCGGCTTCTTTCTCAGCCTTCTCCGCGGCGGCGGTCTTCGCGGCGGCGGCGGCGGCGGCGTCTCTCTCCGCCTTCGCGGCGGCTCTGGCTTGTTCCTTCTCCTTCGCGGCGGTCGCGGCCGCGGCAGCCTTGGCTTCCTTCTCCGCCTTCGCGGCGGCTTCTTTCTCCGCCTTCGCGGCGGCCTCCGCGGGGGCGGCGGCTTCCTTAGCGGCCTTGGCGGCGGCGGCGGCGGCGTCCTTCTCAGCCTTCGCCGCCGCCCTCTCCGCGGCTTTCTGCTCCGCTTGCGCTTTCGCGGCTGCGGCTTTTTCCGCGGCGGCGGCGGCGGCGGCTTCCTTCTCAACCTTCGCCGCGGCGTCCTTCTGCGCCTTCGCGGCGGCGTTCGCCTCCGCGGCAGCCTTCGCGGCCGCGGCTTTCTGTACCTTCTGCGCTTCCTTCTCCGCGTCGGTCGGTTTCGGCGCGGTCTTCTTCGGCGCGGGGACGGACTTCGCCTTCGTCTGCGGTGCCTCCAACGCCGCCTTCCTCGCCGCCTCGGTCCTCGGGCCCTTCACCTCCGGGGCGACCGCGACCGAGGCCGGTTTGATGTCCTGGGCCTTCAGGGTCTCCATGTACTCGGAGTACGCGTCCGCGAGCGCGGGATCCGCGCCGCCGAGGACGACGGTCGCGGCGGCGACGCCCGCGACGGCCGCGGACGACGCGCGGATGTGTTCGTCCTCATCATCGTTCGACGCCGCGCGCGCGCGGACGGCGCCGCGAGCCTTCGCGTTTCGGACGCGGCGCCCGCGACGAGCGCCGGTCCGCGCCTGTGGATGTACGAGAGAACGCGCGCGAGGGGTTGAATCAGTACGCGGTGTGCTGAAGGCGGCGAGACGTAACGGCGGCGATCCGATATCGATACTCGTATCGGAAAAGATGAAAGATGTCTCCACGATCGGACGTATCGGTGTCGGCGCACCACGGGGGCGACGGGCGCGGGGAGCGCCGCGGCGGAGATCATCGTGACCACGGGGCTCGAGCCTGTGCGATCGAGACGCGAGTGCTAGGGCACGGCGCGCGCGAGGGGATATCCGAACGCCGCGGCGAACGAGACCCTCTGCAGGCATGCCGTGAGTCGTCGAGCGCTCGGAAACATCGCGAAAACGGTTTTGATTGGACGCACTCGCGTAGTCGCGTGATTCGGATCGGCACACGGCATTTACCCAGGGAAAAGTCCGCAGCTGTACACGTACAAACGTACAAAATCCGCGTCTGGGCTGGGATTTGGGCGTTAACTGGGAGCATATCGTGGGCGTCGAGAGCACGAGGAACGCGACCGCGCAGGACGCCGAGAGGGGGATCCAGCTGATCGAGACCAACGGGCTGACCGAGCCTCCGGAGGGGCAAGGCTACTGGTGACGCCAGCGCGAGTAAACGAACGTCGCTCCCTTCATGTAAAAAAAGCTACGTTCCACACCCCAACGCAAGCGCTAAACCAAGATCCATCCATCGATCCATCGCCGTTTAGTACTTGATACCCTCGCGCACGATGTCGTACGGGATGGGCGTCAAGATCTCCGTCTTGACGTTCTCCAGGGTGAACCCCGCGCGCGGGCCCGGGATGGTGCGCTTCGTCTCGGGGGCCTTCTCGCCCTTCGCGTGCGCCGCCGCGTGCGCCGCGTCGTTCGCCGCGCGACGCTCGAGGAACTCCTCGCGGCACCTGGAGTGCACGACGTGCTCGACGCGCACGTGGATGCGCTTCCTAGCGACCCGCCCACCGATCTGTCGAGGGAAGAGGAGAGAAGAGGGGAGGACGGTTAGGTTTTTTTTCGTACAGTGCGAAAAGCGAGCGAAATCCCGCGATGTTTTTGCCGTTCCGCGCTCGGTCGGGCCCAGGCTCGAGACGCACCTGCTTGTTAAGCTCCACACCAACGGCACGAGGGGTGACGTTCCACACGATGCCAGTGCGGCCCTGGTACGCCAGGTACGGCATACCCTTCTGCTGCGCCGGGTTCACCTTGATGTCGACGTATTGACCGACCTGCGGAAGTGGGAAGAAAACCCTAGCGTCAGCGTCTTGATCACGCGGCGGGAATGGCGCGCGGGGCGAGGGCGCGACGTGGCATCCGCGCGGACGACGCTCGAGAGAGTGAAACGAGAAGTATTCGCGTCGTCGCGGACGACGGCGGCGCCGACGGCGCCGAGCGTCGTCCCCGTCGACGCGCGTTTCCGCGTCGGGGTCGAAGCGGGAGCGTCTCATTTTTCGCGTACCTTGAAGATGCGGAGGTGCGTCGTCGAGTTCAGCGTACCCTTCTTGCGGAAGGGACGGCTGAACATGTTCCTGGTCCCATGGCGGAGACCGCGGCTGCGGGCACGCTGGTTCCCCATCTTTCGACTATTTCCCTTGCGTACTCGCGCGGGTTGAAGAGGGCGAGCGATGCGAGTGAACGATGGCTTTCGCTCGGCTCGTCGCGTGCCCGACCGCGGCTGCCGATAGCCGAGCCCGCAATCTCATCGCACTTTTTCCATTTCGAACGATCTCGCTCAGCTGACACCGCCCCGAGCGGTCTCGTCGAGCAGCAGCGCGCGCGCGCGATGGACACCGCGCGCGAGCGCCTGAGCCACGCGTGCTTGCTGGTGAGCAAAGCGACCGGGCACCTCGAAGCGGCGTGCGCCGAGCACGAGGCGGCGCAGGGCACGGTCAAGAGATGGGTCAAGGCCGCGACCGCGACCGCGACCGCGTCGGGATCTGACGACCGCGACGACGCCGCGTTCGACCCGGTCGGCCAGCGCGCGCGAGACCTGCGGAGGATGAACCTCGGACGGAAGGACGCGCCCGCACCGGCGGCGGGGAGCGAGGAGACTCCAGGGAAGAGCGTCGCGAGCGCGAGCGCGAGCGCCAGGGCGCTGCCGGCGGAGTTCGTCGCGCTGAGGAATAAGTACGTCGACGCGGCGACGACGCACGCCTCGAGCGGGCTGCTGGATATTCGAGACTCGATACGCGCGTCCTCGACGCCGTTCATGGCCAAGCTCAGCGCGCGCCGCGGGCGAGGGAGGAAGAAGTCGACGCGACGCGCGACGCGAGCGGACGGCGAGGAATGCGACGCGCGCGTCGACGACTTGGTCGCGGCGCGCGCGACGCTCGCCGCGACGCGCTGGATCGAACGCGCGCTCGAGGGGGTGAACTGGCGCGCGATGAAACGAGAGTCGTCTGATGACGCGCACGAGCTGTGTGACGTCGCGTACACCATCGGGTGCGTCGTGAGGCTGTGGAAGGAGTGCGCGCCGAGAGTGGAGCGGCTGTCGAAACTCCCGGATGCGCGCGCGGCGACGCGCCGCGACGCGTTTTTACTCGCGTTGTGCGCGTCGAAGAAGCTGTCGTACCCGGACCGCAGCGAGTACGCGGCGCTGGAGACGACCGCGATGCGCGAGGTGACGCGCTCTATGGAGAGCGACGGGTCGTTCCTGACGTGGCTCCCGGAGCAGTGCTGGCAGGGCGGCGTCCCTCCGCCGCCGCCCGACGTGAGTTTAAAGAGCCCGAAGGAGGCGTACGTCGAGGTCGCGTCGGCGTGGCAGCGGATACAGTCGAACCTGTTCATGGCGCAACTCGAGTCGTCGCTGTATCACGACTTGATACCGGACATATTCGTGAACGCGTTCGAGTCCGGGGAGATGCGCGAGGACGAGCTCGCGTGGAAGCTGCGCGCGGTGCGTTCGATCGTGATGGCGGGGAAGCGCGACCGGTGCGCGACGATCGGCGTCTACGAAGACGTCGCGTGACCGACCGGCCGACCGACCGACCGCGTAGGATAGCCCCTCGATCGATATAATTACACGTCGACGCGTCACTTCGTCGCGGCGATAGCGAGCGAATCCTTCTCGTCGCTCGTGGCGTTCCTCAGCGCGCGGTACACGACCGGGTCCTTGATCGGATGATACAGCTTGTCGCGCGCGCCGTTTTCTCCAACTTCCGCCTCCGCGAGCACGGGCCGGTACCGGAACCACGCGGACGTCTCCTTGATCGTGACCCACGTGCACCACTCCGCGCGCGAGCAGACCGTGGGGATGAACGCCTCGTGGTGACCGGTCGTGCCGTTCTTCAGCGCGTCGATCACCGCGGTCGCGAGGCGTTTCGAGACGCGAAACACGGGCAAAAACGCGCGCTGCCAAACGCCGTCGCCCTCGCGACAAAACTCGCAGCTTCCGTAGTGCGGCCACTTCGCCATCTTCTTCGCATCTCCGATCGTCGCGTTCACGGTCACGAGGTCGACGTCGACGGCGCCGTCGTCGTAGTACCTCTCGAACAGGCTCACCCAATCTTCTCCGGTCCACGCGACGTCCGGTTCGATCACCCACGCGTTCTCGTGCGTCGCCGACTGCGACAGCCAACGCAACGCCGTCGTCTTCACCGCGGCGCCGTACACGCCGCTGAAGACGTCGAAGGAAGCGCCGACGTGCGCGCGCTCCGCCGCGCGCGACGCTTCGACGAGTTTCTCCGGCGTGATCTTGGACTCGCGCAAGCCTAAGACGTCGTTCAGACGAGCGAACGTCAACGGCGCGCTCGCGTCGTTCTCGAAGACGACTCTCGCGTCCACGACTCGGCGCTCGACGTCGCCGTCGCGCGTCGCGAACGTCAGCCCGCGTCCGTCCACGTCCGCGATCGCGCGCGCGGCGAGGCGCTCGACGGAGTCGGTGTCGTTCGTGGACTGGCGCACGTGCACGGCGAGGAGGACCGCCTCGGGGACCGGGTCTCCTCCGCCGCGAGCGGAGAGGGGGAGGGAGTCGACGAGTCGCGACGTGAGGTCCGCGGCGGAGCGGTGCGACGCCGACGCGAGCGTCGTCGCGGCGACGAGCGCGACGGCGAGCGCGAGCGCGCGCGAGCGCTTCATCGCGACGTCGTGTCGTGGTTTCCCCGGCGAGCGCGGAGGGCTGCTGTCGCTCATGCGAGAACGACGGTCGACGCGCGCGAGAGGCGACTGGCCGCGAGCGAGCAGAACGAACTTTTCCGCTGGCGCGAGGAGAGGAGCTGGCTGGATGACTTGAAGGATGAGAGAAGCTCGCCAGTCGATCCGATCCGCAAACGCGAAACGACCCGGGAAAACCAAATAAATCAAAAAAAAATCAAAAAATGGTTTTATTTCAAAGCGAGCGAGCGCGCGTTGAACCGAAGATCTCGTTTTTCATCGGCACCTGTTTTTTTTCAACCTAGAACCGCGGGTCAAACGCACCAACACAGTCGGAGAGCCACCATGCGCCTTCTGATTGGACGAGCGCCCGACTCGGATCGATTTTTCTCGCAAAGCGGTCCCGATGCCGGTCATATTCGCACACGCCGTCCTCCGTACGCACCTCTTAATCGACACAATGGCTGCCCTTTCCGCTGCTACCTCCGTCTTCGCCGGCAAGGCCGTCGTCGCCGCCCCCGCGGTCCGCAAGGCCGAGAAGGTGTCCGTCGTCGTCAAGGCTGACATGTCCAAGAAGGTGCGAGATCGACGACTTCCGCGATCGAGATAAATCTTTCCGGGTAACAAGACGGCGGTTCCGCGCGGTTCGTACGCGTTCCGAGCTAGGAAACGACCGCGACCGCGATCGCACGTCTTCTTAGACGTGTTCGCACTTCGGAACCGCCCGCGCGCGCGTCGTTCTCGTTGGCACCGCGCGCGCGCGGCGCGTCCCGCGGCGGGTGTCGCGGTAAAAAAAACCCTGCGCCGAATCGACGATCGAGCCACGACCGAATCGAAGCGAGGACGACCTGACTCACGCGTCCGCTCCACCCTCTCTTAAACATCGACAGGCTGTCTCCCTCGCCGTCGCCGGTGTCGTCGCGTTCTCCGCGATGCCCGCGCTCGCGCTCAACCAAATCGAGCTCCAGGACAAGCGCGTCACTAACAAGGAGGGCCTCCAGCTCATCTACGAGGCGCGCGACCTGAACATCGCGGAGAGCACGCGTCAGGACGGCCCGTCCCGCTTCGCCTTCCAGAAGCTGAACTCCAACCAGACGAAGGCGCGCGCGACCGAGTCCCTCAACCGCATCAACAAGGACGTCCCGGAGTACGTGGAGAAGGCGTACTGGTCCCAGGCCGGTATGGAGCTCCGTCGTCAGCTCAACACGATGCGCTTCGACATCAACAACCTCGTCGATGAGAAGGGCGGCGACAGGACGCAAGCGAAGAAGTTCTACCAGGCCGTCGAGGCGCTCGACTTCCAGATCCGCTCCAAGGATAAGGATGGCGCCACGGCTGCCGTTGCCACCGTGCAGGATCTTGGCAACGCCCTCCTCGCGTCTCTCGTGTAAATCGCCACCGTGGGTGATTAGCATTTAGAGACAGGGAAGACAGAAGCAACATTTTAATGAGATTGAGGCAGGCGCTGCGGGTGCAGCGATAAAAACCAAATCGACCCGCGCACGCGCTACAACACCGCGCGTGTGATGAACCTCGTGTCGTTTCTTACGTACTGTTCGCTAAAGCTAAAAGACTACGTCTCTACTTGATTTTTTATTTTCGTTCCCTCTCCGCCCTGCGAGCCTCCATCTTTTGCCTCCAGGTCTCTCGCAACGAGCTCTCGCCCTGCCCACCTCCTTGAGATCTCGGTCGAGAGTTGCCCGCTCCAGATCCCGGTCTCGCGCTCGCGGCTTGCCTCGCGCGCCAACGAGACGAGGGACTGTCGCGATTTTCCGGTTCGCGGTCACCCGCGGAGTCGCGAAGGATGGTGTCGGTTCGAGACTCTCTCTTTCTCTGCTCCTTCCGCTGCTGCCAGCGCGCGGAGGGTGATGACTCGACGTTCCTGTGCGCCTCTTCGACGGTGTACTTCCTCGCCTTGTTTTTCTTCTGTCGTTCCGCCCACGCCTCGCGCATCCCCTCGAGATTTTTCGACAGCTTCTTGTGTTCCGCCTTGACCTCCATCGCGCTCGACTCGTTGAGGTTCTCGAGCCAAGCGTCGTCCGCGAACGCCAAGGACGTGCCCGCGACTTTCTTCATCTGCTCGCGCCTCTCCGCCTCTTCCTCCTCGTTCTTAAGCTTATTCCTGCGCTGCGCGAACTCTTCCGCGATGTCGTCCTCGAGCTGGATGTCGTGCTTCGCGCGCGCGAGGTACAGCTTCTGACCCTCGCCGCTGATCTCCTTCACCACGCCCTTGATGAACAACACCCACATCCCCGCGTTCACGAGGTACAGCACTAACGTGAGAAGTATCCTCATCCACCACCCACCGCTCCCGTCTTGGTACAAAATTCCGATGTTATACGTCGCGATCGCGGCGAGCAGACCCCACCACTCTATCCGGTGCATCCGCTCGTTCGCGTACGGGCTCGCGTAAAAGTGCAAAATGAAGCACGCCTCTAAGACCCAGACGACGACGTAGCTGCCCATCCTCGTCACGTCCGAGCACAAGACGACGATGCACGTGATGACCGCCTTCCTCGCGAAGGTGACGGCCTCCCACCACCACCTGTCCGAGAGGTCGTGTCCTTTGTAGAGGAACCCGACGCGGAAACGCATCTGATGCGTCGTCCAATTCTTGCCTTCGTATCGAAGGAGAATGTGCAGCCCCCATGGAATCCCGATGACGTACACGATGATGAAGACGAAGAGCAAGAACATCCAGAACGCGTGGATCGGCTCGCTGCACTTCAGGCTCAAGTCCGCGATGAGGTAAACTTCCCCTCCCGAGTCCAACGTCCGGCACCGCATCAAACCGACGAGGTATTGCACGATCGTGGGGTACAAGTACCACAGGACGATGACACCCATCATTAACACCTCGTCGATCGCTTTGCTTTCCCAACTCTTTTCAAACGTCGCGTTGTCCATCGCCTCGACCCGCTTCTTCGTTCTGAGGTCAGCAGCGTTGATAATAGGACTCTGCCTCGGCGTGTCTTCGTCGTCGTCGGACTCGACGTCCGTCTTCGCTCCGAAGCGCCGGGCGATCGTGGAGATGGCGCCCTTTGACTCATCGATGAACTTGAAGAAAGAGTAGTAAATCATCGAAGCGACGGCGAACATGATCGGAAGCATGACGTAAAACGCGGTCGCGCCGTAGTAATCCCACGCGAACAGACACTGCGTCGCGCTCGACTGAAGATTCACGGAACTGATCTTCTCTAAAAACGTCAAGTACCCCGCGGCCACGTTCGGCCAGTTCATGTCGAGCTCCTTCGCGAGATACACCGTCTGCATGTACGTCCAGAACGCTTTGAACAAGCAGACGGCTTCTGACCCGCGACGCGCGTTCAGCTTCGCCAGGCCGAGGATCACGAAGACGATCGCGAACCACTGAAAGAAGAAGAGCGCTACGTTTATGCCAGGGTCACCGCACCCGACGCACGTCGGAGGGAAACGTCCGTTCACGGTCGGGTGCGCAAAGTCGGGGAGACAAATCGCACACAGCGTGCCGCTGTACCCAGTGTTGTTCGCGGGATCGCCCATGCATGTGCTATCGACGCCGCCTAAGCAAGCTATTGGATTTGGACACGCCGTATACTTCGTCGTCTCGAGACTTGCGCGCCAGTACCCCAGCAAAGGTCCGCTGCCTTCGACTCCGACGCCAGTGCAGTTCCCGCCCTCGGGACATTTCGTGCACTTGTACGCTTCGCCTCCAGAGACGTCCCGGTAATAGCTCCAACCCACACCCTCTGCGACGCAGTGACACTGCTCTTTGCTGATTCTCCCTAGATGACCGGGTAAGACCAAACCAGAGGTTGACTTGTAGGGCGGACTCAACACGCCATTTGTGCGGTTTGTGTCAAAATTTTCAGGACACTTTGTGCACGCTTGCGATCCCGTTTCCGGTTTGTAATACCCGTTCGCGCACGGGGCACAGATGCCGTAAGGATTCAAGGCTTCGACCCAATTCCCCTCTTTATACACGACGGGTGTGTACAGAGAAAAGTTCGCAATGTTGTGGTTTTCGAGAAGTTCTACAGATCCAGAACCGGCGACATTGTCGAACGTGTGCAGGTCTTCGGTGAATCCCGGCAAGCAGTGGCATAATCCGTTGCTGTCCGAGAAACTGTTCGGTTTGACTTCCTCGCACGCGCGAAGCGTGAACGGAGAATGCTCCAGCCTCAAGTTGAAGTCGCTTAGCTCGAAAACCAGGCGATACGGCTTCCCTCGCTCGCTGACAAATCTCAATGACGTGAAGTTCGCAGCTCCGTCGACCAAAGCCACAGCATAACCGTACATCGATTCCGCACTTGGGGACAGTGAAGCGGTCATCGTCGATACGGTTTCCGTACAAATATTATCCGCGACGTCGAACACGTGAATAACGGGCATGGGATTAACACGGAAGTCGTTTTCGTTGACCGCCGGAGGCGCAACGTGGAAGCGCAAATCGTACGGCGTCCCAGGGATTATTTTGACTTGCAGCGTGTCTTCCTCCATGGTTGGGTAAATCGCATTCCCGCAATATTTGAATGGGCAGAACGACGTGAGCAACAGCGAGTATGTACCCGCTTTCGGATGAGAAAGCGTGACGGAAGGGCTCGCCTTACCGTCCCTGACTACTTTCGTCACGTTGATTGGATTCGGCAGGGAAAGATCCGAGGAATATCGCACTACACTTCCGTCCACGCCTTCGAACTTCGTCACGTGGACGTGCACATCTCGCCTCTCATTATTCCAGTTGGAACCAACGAAGACTCTCCCGGCGTCAAGAACGTCGACAGTGAAGTCGCGAAGGGTTACTAGCGCGGCGGAAGTGTAATTCGCTTCTTCCACGCATAAGCCCGAGGAAACGTTTCTTACCAAGTTTGCGTTCGAGCGGCAAGTGTCTAGAATCGCAGAGTATCCAGGCGTAATCGAGATGTCCATAGTGATGTCCTGCAAACCCGTTGATTCGAACGATAACGTATATAAGCCTACCGCTGGGTTATGCAGAGTGATGTCATCGAATAGCACGTATCCCATGCTCGAGTTTTGAACCGTGTAAGTCAAGTTTCCGTTGTTGTTCACCGTCACGCTCACGTTTCTCGAAGCGTCATAAATGTAGTTGAGGCCTCCGTCCAAGATCAGCACTACGACACGGTCTAAAGTGGTCGTCTTCAGGGATGTGTACGACAACGTGGGAATGATCGTATCGGTCGGTGATAAGCTGAATGTGATCGGAATATACAATCGCGCCGAGGGACCGGACATGATAGAAAATGCCTGCGTCGCGTTCAGCAAACCACTTGCAGTGAAGGTAAGGGTGTAGTTCCCCGTCGCGGGGGCGTCGAGAACCAACGATTCGAAATTGTAGGAACCGAAGTTTTTCAGGATGATACCCGTATTTTCGCCGTTCGAAGTGATGAACGTGTGTCTCGGTCCCGCGATCTCCGCGGTGACCAGACGCGTCAGCGGGTTCGCAGTGCCGACGAGATTTTCCCCCGCGTCGACGACGGCGACTTCAGTAGTCGACAGCTCGACTAGAGGCAACGCTTGGTAGGTGGTCTGCGCGAACGTCACAACCTTCAGCTTCACCGGATCTCCTACCAACACTGTGATCGTGTAATTCACTCCAACGAACATGTCCTTGCCAGTGAACTCGATCACGTGCACGCCGGCAGAAGGACTCAGCAACTGTAAGTTTCGAAACCTCGCAATGCCCGGTTCTTCGCCGTCAGGGCAAAACCCTTTACGACAGGTCACGGCATAGTAACTTCCACCCTGACCAATCGCCTGTGGATAAGGGGCGAGCGTCGCGGTCGCACAAGATGCGTAGACGATGCGCCCAGTGAGCTCTTTGTCAGCGATGTAGTTGCCACCACCATCCACCATTATAACTTGCACTTCAGTCGAAGTTGGGTAAAGTTGCATCGACGTGATTGCAGTGACATACGCTGATTGAAAAGTCTCTCGAGAATTCGCGGGTGCGGGAAAACTGGTCGGAACGACGAGTTGTAAACCGTAACTTGAACCCTCGGAAAAAATCAAACCATATCTCAAATCGAAAAGTCCCTCAGAAGTGAACAAAATTTTATACTGATCACTCTTCGGCGGAGCCATGACTCGAAGACCAGAAATCGACGCAGTTCCATTGACGGTAAGAACGGAAAATTCAAAAACTTCCTCGCAGTCGTTCGGGGGCAAACGAAATCCTGCAGCGTTGCACTCGCACGCCGTACTGTTGATTTCCCTGCATAATTTTAAGTCCCCGAGATCGGAAGCGATCTTGACATCTCTATCTGTGCGGTTGTAGATGTGAATAGTATCGTTTCCAAACACGGGATTAAAACCCGCGTCCAAAACGTGCAACTCGAGCGTGTTAATAGGCGTCGCTAATCTCGTGGGGTAGTGATTACACGTGCATGCACTCGAAGTTACGCATTCAGGGTAATTCGAAGGACCGGTCACGACTTCGCAAGGAACTGGTAACGCGAGCATTTGAGAACGACCAGTAACAACGTGAATAAGCATCGTCGTTGGCTGAAAAGAAACGTCGCTTGAACTGAATTTAAGCTCGTAAGTCCCTTCTGCCGGCTTTGCAAGGTGCAATCCCGTGAAGTTCGCCTCTCCAGTCGATGTAATTTGCGTCAGAGAACCACTGCGGTAATAACTCGCGTCTGCTGCCAAAATTGCTCGTCGGTTTAAAGTCAAGTTGTTACCAACAACGAAAGAATAAGGTTCACGACTCGTGTCGTTAAGACTCGCGGTTATCGTCATGTCGCTGCGATCAATCCTCGTTGTCCGGTACGTCAGCGTGTTGCTGAACGTCGTCTCGTGAGTGGCGTCGATTAAAGTATAATGCGTCACGTTTTCGTACGTCAAAAGGTCCACGCCAAGTGACTGAGTTACAAAATCAATCAGAAGTGGAGCAACTTGAACTACCGTGTCTGAAGTGGGGGAGCTCGCACTCAACAGAACTGACGTTTGACTCGAGTTTACATCGGATAATACCTCGGTCGAATATTCGTAATAATTAGAGAAGCTCGTGATGCGGTTGCCGCCTCCGTCGACAGCATGTATCGTGAAATTATCGAGAGGTGTAAGTGCATCGTTTTGGTAAAAACCAACTTCCTCTGCCAACATGTTCGAACCGAGAGAAACTGAAACCAAATCCGCCGGAGAACCGTATATCTGCAGCTTCGCTGGCTGCCCAACTATTATGGTGACGACGAATGAACCATTTATTGCGCTACCGACGCTCGCTCCGTTTACTATCGCGTCTTCTTCGGTGAGGAAAATGGTATGATTGCCCGCCTGTTGTTCAGATAAAACGAGTTTGAATAATTGCGAAATGTGGGAAATAAACGCGGCAATAGGTTTGATTTTCGATTTATTTTTCGCGCACCTTCGGCTCGATGCACGATAAATCAACAGCCGGCGCTTCACCGTCGCCTGCAGTGTAAACCGTCGTTGTTCCGCTTAATTGCAACGTGTTTGCTGCGCGCAAAAAAAGAAGTCAAGTCGTCAGTTACGTGAGCTTTGAGCGCAGACGGTTCGTGTTCAAAATAATGAAAAAAGGAAACGCGCGGAAGCTGAGCCGGTGGAAATAAAAACAAGTGCGTTCTGTTCGTACATGTAAACTTTATCTGTCGAGCGACGGTGTGAGCGTCTGATACCGCGAACCGGTCGGAAGTGCCCATGAAATTTCCACCTCCGTCGAGGACTCGCACAGTGAAGTTATCGAAGTTCACGAGACTCGCTGCGGGAAAGGGTCCGAAGTCCGCAGGTAGGTTCGCAGCGAGCTGATATCCGCGATAACCCAGGGTCACGCTGATAATTTGATCGACGGAATCGAACCCGAGTGCAGAAAATCGAAGCGTGTACTCTCCGATCAACGGTGAAACCGCGTAAATCGGATTCGACGGGTCCGCGAATTTCCAAGTCCCAGTGTCGTTTCCCACCAGTGCTTCCAAAGTTCCTTCGAGTACCAGAGCCGGGTCCGAAGGACTCGAAGCCGACACCGTGACCCCCTCCGTGTAGTTCGTTCTCACCCAGTTGTTTCCGCCGTCGTACGCTCCGATTTCGACGCTCTGCGGTATTTGCACCCTCGCTTCAGTCGCGTCCATGGATATCGTTCCGTACGTGCCGTTCACTTTAAGGTACACCGCCTTTCCGAGAGATAATTTCACAACCGTGTGCGTGTACGCGACGTTCGAATCGAACGTCGTGCTAAACTGCACTATGTACTTAACGTCGGTCCCGTGATCGCCTAAGGACGCGTCTCCGTACGTGACGTCCGTGCCCGCGCCTGGAACCCGAGCCCCCGAAGGAGCCGCGGAGTCGAGGCTCAGGTCGAGGAACTTCACGAACCCAGCGGAGGAATCCTTGGACGTCGTCCCGCCTAAAAACGCGCCCGTCGGTCTCGGGACGTGAACGCCGTTCGAGTCAACCTCCGTGGACACCACGGTGGCGACGACGGTGTGACTCACGGTGTCAAGCGTTTCAAGCCCGTTACCCCCAGCGTCGATCGTGCCGACTATGATGTAACCAAGTTGAACCGACTGCGTCGAGTTGCGGGCGATCACGTCGTACGGAAAACCATCCGAAGTCGCGTACGCGCCGGCACTGCCGGGTTTCACGTGCAAACCTACCGCCTTTCCTGGTCGTATGGCGACCGCGAGAGAAGCGATGGCACTGAGAGGCGTGCAAGGCTCTCCATTCGTGCAATCCTCGCCGGAGAAATCGATCGTGTAATCGCCACGGATGGGAACGAAGTCGAACGCGACGTGGAACGTCGCGGAGCCGTTCACGGTCGTTTGCGTCGAAGTCGCCGCCGTCACCTGCAGCGTCGAGGCGCTCGACCCGGTCGACGCGGTCGCGTTCACCGAGGCCGTGATTTTGAATCCTCGAGTCCCCCCCGCGCCCATGTCGTCTATCACCTTCGTACCCAGAACGTCGATCAAATCCACGACCTGATCGTCGTAAAGCAGAAGCGTCCCGTCCGACTCCGCGGTCGCCTGATACGCGTACGACGGGTCTCGATCGTGCGTCACCGCCAACCCGTGCGGAGGGCCGTACGCGCTGAGCACGACGGTACCAGACGAATGAAAGTCGACGCCGTTCATGGAAATAGAAACGTCCACGTCGGGCTTGGGAGTGCCACCAGCGAGCCAGGCGAAAGGAATGTACTGCGGCGAGTTCACTTGGCCGTGCGTGCCGCACCGGTTCCTTCCAGTCGCGTTGGACACGACGCACAAGGGACACTCCATCAAAGTCTGCGAGATGTAGGTTCCCGGAAGGTCGCTCGAGCTATCGCCGTTGTAGCGACACGTCAGTCGTTGGACCGATCCCGCGAGGCTGCCGTCGCTGTCGATGAATTTACCGCCGTAAATCTTGAGCGTCGCCGGGTTCAAGTCCGGGTCTTCACCGGTGAATAAAATTTTCGCGTTGAAGTCCGTTTCGACCCCATCGTTAGGCATGTCGTGACCCGTCGTCTCGAGCTGCAGAAGGTTCGGCGGGTCGTAGTAGAACACGATCGCCTTATCGTTATTCCACAGCGATCTTTGCCAGTAGAACGTGCTGTCTCCGTCCACGGGAAACCCATCGAACGATATCTGCACCTCCGCGTGCGTCGTCGACGTCGAAATCGTGTTTGCCGCTGACGGGACTTCGCACGTCAACTCCGTGGACGAGACGACCGTCGCGGGGACCCAGCCCGTGGTCTGGAAATTCGAGTCCACGACGCTCGCGTGCCCGAACCTGCAACTCACCGTGTGCGTCTTATGCGTCGGGTCGTCGTTCGCGGGGGTGTAAAACCCGGTTCCGTGGATCGTTACCAGCGTCCCCGTCGTCGTCGACGAGACGAACTGCGGCGAGATCGACGTGATCGACGCGGTCGAGTACTTCGTGTACGTCGTGCTCGAATCTCCCCGGCTCAGGGAGACGATCCCTTTAAGGTCCGCGACGTACGCGAGTCCGCCAAAGGGAACGATCTCCTTGAACGTCCCTACCCTCTTGAAGCATCCGGAGACGCACCCGGCGGCGACGTCGACTCCGCCGATCTCGACCTTCACGATCCTACCAAACGCCGTGTTCGACTTCGGCCCGACGGCGAGGTACATGAACCCCGCGTCCGCGTCCGCGGCATCCGGTTCGATGGTCGCGGCCCACACGTCCTTCTCGTCTAATCCCCCTTCCCCGCCGTTCAATGCTATCATCGCGGACGGGCTGTCTCCTTCGGAAAAGTTTAGAGGAAACACGAAGACGCACGCGGAGCGATGCTCGCATCCTACGCAGTTCTCGTCCCTTCCAGAAGTTCCCGCGTATCCGAACGACCCGTGCTTCGTGACAATCGTGAACGTCGTGAACCGCCCTTGTTTCGCGTCCACGACGCCTTCGCACGCGCTCGTCACTTTCACCGCGGTCGCGTCCAGATACATCTCGACGCCGTGCCCGTTCGCGGCGACGAAATCGTCTCGCCCCGCGGGAACTTTGAACAACGCGGGATACGACGTCCCGTCCGCCTCCACCTTCGCCGCGCCAGCGAATATCACGAACGCGTCCGCGCCGCTCAATGCGTACGTCGCGGTCTCGAACTTCAGAGCGTCGTACGACGTCGCGCACGCGGCGCACTTACCGCTGAGCAAGTCCGCGACGAGCGGCGTCTCCGCCTCGACCGTCAGCGTCGGGGATAGCAACCCGATCGTCGCTTGCGACGCACCGTCCGCGTTCGAGACCTTGTACACGACGTGTCCGGTCGCCTCGTTCGACGCCATCGCGTCTATGATCCCGTTGCCCGAATATGCGTGACTCGGATCTCGATTGTTATCCGAACCGATCACGCAGTCGTCCCACGCCGCGGACGAGCAGTCTGTCCCGAGATATTTCACGATTTTAAACGCGAACGCGGGATCCCCGGCGGCGCTCTTGTGCATGTTGTGAACGCCGTACACCCCGGTGATCGAACCAGACGTATCCAGCGCGAGTCCTCGAAACACGGAGTACCAACCCCCCGATGTCGCCGCGTCCGCATGCCCGTTCGCCCTCGCGTGCGTCACCGCCGCGCACCCGGGTTCGGTCTGTATCCCAACCGCGGCGCCGCAGTACCCGGAGGTCGGCGTCAACGGCGTCGGCTGCTTCGTGTTCGGGTCCGCGCGGTTCGGACCGCTCGAGCGCCACCCCCGGGATGTGAACCCACCCGATGTGTACGTCGCCGGGTTCAAAGGGTCCGCCTCGTACACGACCTCCGCGCCCGTGTTCGCGTCGTACGCAGAGACGAAGAGCACCTTCTTCGAAGGATCGAAGACGACGTCGGAGACTTGAATCTCCGCCGCGGGGGAGACGACGTACGAATACGCGTACTGGTCGTCTCGTCGCTTCTCTTTGGATATCCCCGGGTTCGGGAGCTCGCAGCCCTCTCCCGTCCACCCGGGCGCACACGCGCACGTCCCGTCCTCCTGGCACGTCCCGAGGCCGCCGTTGAAGCGGTTGCACTCGTCTTTACAGTAATCGAACGCCCTCGGTTGAACGACCGGTAGGACGCTCATGACGAAGAGCACGACGAGCGAGCGCATCGCCGTGCTCCGCCGAGTACGCGTGGACGTCGAGGACATCATGGACGGGGTAAACCGAGCGAGTGTCATCGTGCGAGCGTCCGTGCCGTGCGGCGTTCGAGCGACAAGATTATTATATCACCGTATAATAATGCATAATCGACGCTCCGCGGCGGCCCGCGGCCATCCCGTGCTCGTTCGTCTTTTCGATTGGCTACGTATCGAGAAAAGAGTTCTCGCTAAGGCGGGAAACGGAGCTAGTCTCTGCGTTCCGGCGCCTCTAGATGTGGCAAAGCACGCCGTCGGTGAAGGCGAATCGTATGCACGCTGCGCAAGCCAAAAAAACTCAAAAGTTCGCGCGGCCCCGCTCAGCGCTACCCGCCAGATTTCCAGACCCGGGCCCAACCGCCAAGAGGTTTTGATTTTTCGAGTACGACTCGAACGACGCAAATCCTGACTCGATTCCCATACGAGTACGAGTAGTTTCTTTGAATTCCGATTCTTTTTTCTGTATTTATTTGGGTAATATCGGGTGCGTTTTTTGTTTTGGTTCATGTTTTGGTTTTGAACTGGGGGGTGTTGTCGGCGAAAGGGAGCGGGGGCGTTGAGGCGCGACGGCGCGCTTTGAATTTATGAATTGCTGCTTGCGTAGTATTTACATGCTCTGAAAGAATTCGAAAGAATCACTACTTGCTTATTTCCCAACCCACCCCTCACGCGTGACGCGAACCCTGCTTAGAATTAGAAAGGTTTACGCGCGGCGTGATAAACTTCGATGTACTCGAGCGCGGGCCTGTTCCAACTCCAGTCCTGGGTCATGCAGTTCCTCTGCAGCTCCCTGAAGTCACCCGGCCTGTTGTAAAAGAGGTCGATACCTCTGTCCAGGGCGTAGTCGATCGACGACTCGTCCACCCCGTCGAAGCTGAAACCGTTCGGCTTCATCCCCTCCCACTCCGCCTTCCCGTGATCGATGTCGTAATCGAACACGGTGTCGTTCAAACCACCCGTCCGCCGCACGATCGGCACCGTACCGTACCGCATCGCGATGAGCTGCGACAAACCGCACGGCTCGAACATGGACGGCACCAAGATCATGTCCGCACCCGCGTAAATAAGGTGCGACAACGGTTCGTTGTAGTACAGGTGGAAGCACATGAAGTCGTGGTATCCTTGTTTCAGCTCGTGGAACATCTGATCGAAAGACTGCTGCACCTCCGGGTCCGGCGCGGACCCGAGCATGACGACCTGGCAGCCCCGCTCCAACGATCGCATGATCCCGTGCTTGATGAGGTGGATACCCTTCTGCGTCGTCAAACGCGTGACGATGCCGATCATCGGCGCCTCCGTCTTGTTCGGGATGTTGCTGTGCGCGCACAACGCCGCCCTCGCCGCCGCCTTGCCGTCGTTGCACTCGTGCTCGTCGAAGTACCTCGGAAGGAAGTCGTCGTTCGCGGGGTCCCAGATGTCCGGGTCGATGCCGTTCACGACGCCGTGGAACTTGTCGAGGTTTTCGTAGATCGACTCGTGCCCGGACACCTCCTCGCGGTACGTCCTCGACACCGTCGTGCTGACCTGCGAGTACGTCATCGCCTCCTTGATGAGCGGCGCGCCGTAGTTCAGGTTGTGAATCGTAAACACGATCCTGGGGTTGGAGAGGCCAAACTTGTGGTAGTCCTCCCAGTAAGATCGCGCGACCGGCGCGGTCTGCCAATCGTGGCAGTGGATGATGTCCGGCTGACGGTTGCTCTGGAGCATCCACTCCAGCGCGGCTTTGCTGAAGAACCCGAATCGCTCCGCGTCCGTCATCGGAATCTCGAGGTAATCCGTGCCGTAAATCATCCCAACCTGGAACATGCCGTTCTCCGGATCGATGAAGTACGTGTCCACGCCCTCGACGATACCGTGGAACACCCTGTTGTACGTGCTGCCCCACGCGAACCCGGTGATCTCCTTGAAGTCCTGGATAGCCTCGTAGTTGATGACGTCGTACTTCGGGACGACGACCTCGACGCGGTGTCCTTCCTCCTTCATCGCTCTGCCGAGGCCGGTGACGACGTCGCCGAGACCGCCAACCTTCGCGATCGGGGCCATCTCGACGGAGACGCTGACGATATGCATCGGCTTCTCCCCGACCTTGTTCCCGCCGATGTCCTTCCCTCCCTTGATCGGGACGTGGTAATCGAGGCGGTTGTTGTTGTCGAACATCCCGGTGCCGTCTGGCGAAGACGCGAAGACGAAGTCCATCTTGTACGCGTCCGCAGGGACTTGGAACTCCGCGACGACGTGCGTCTGCGTCGGGTCGCTCCTCTCCATCTTAATCGGCCCGATGTTCTCGATGTGCGACCAGCGGTTCCACCCGCCGACGATGTACACCTCCGCGGCGGTTTTCATGCACGTGTTCGAGGGGTTGTAGTGCACGCGGACCGTCTCGCCCGCGAGCGGCTGCGGCGGGTCGACGAAGAGGACGTGCTCGCGCTGCTTGCGCGTGACCTCCGCGGCCGCAGCCTTGGACTTCATGCGGATCTTGTCGCGGCGTTCCTTGCGAATCGCCGCCTTCTTCTCACGAACGAAGCGCTCTTCCACGAGATCGTGGTACAGCTCGACGGCTTGGCGATACCGCTGGACGTCGAGCTGCTCCTCCGCGCCGTCGATAGGGACGTGGTAATCCGCGCGGTTGTTATTGTCGTACTCGGAGCCGCCGTCGCTGAACACGAAGTCCATGACGAACGCGTCGTCTGGAACGTCCACCGTGGCCTTCTGCCACCACGATCCTTTAACGGCCTTAACCGGCTTGCCGAGAACCTTGAACCGCCCCTTGACGGGCTGCATGACCTCCTTCTGCGGCTCCTCCCAGTTGTTGCAGCCGGAGTTGATGGTGATGCTTCCGTACTGCTTCACCCCCGCGAGGTTGGTCGCCGCGGCGTTGTAGTAGACCGTGACCTCGCCGCCAGCCTCGGGCATCGCGGGCTCGACGAACCAGTGATCGCCCGTCTTCGGGACGGTGCCGTTCTTGACGACGTGAAGGAGGTGGCCGATCGTCTCGTCCGCCTGCTTCTTCGCCGCTTGCCAGTCCTCCGCGTTGCCTTCGCCGGATTTGATCAGCTTGTCGAGGTCCTTGTACGCTTGCTTTGGGTTCTTCTTCGCCCGCGCCTTCGCCTTCTCCATGGCCTTGGCTCTTGCCTTGGTTTCCGCGATTTCCTGCTCCTCTTTTTCCTTCTTGATGCGCGCGGCCTCTTCGGCTTCGGCTTGGATCCGCGCCGCCTCTTCGGCGGCGGCTTGCGCGATCGCGGCTTCCTCCGCGGCGGCTTCCTTCGCGAGCGCGTCCGCGGCGATGGCCTTCTCCGCCTGTGCCTTCGCTATCGCCTTGTCCGCGGCGGCTTTCTCCGCGGCGGCGGTCGCGCTCGCGGCGCGATCCGCGGCAGCCTTCTCCGCGGCGGCGCGGTCCCCCTTGGCCTTGTCAGCCGCAGCCTGATCGAGCGCATATTTCGCCTGCGCGCCCTCCGCGGCGATCGCCTTGAGCGCTTCCGGGTCTGCCGCGGAGAAGATGTCCGCGGCGAGCTTCGCCTCGGTGGCGTCGTTTTGCGTCGCGCGCGCGATGATCGCCTTCTCCTCCGCGACTTCGATCACCTTGATGATCGCGACCGCGGCCTCGAGGGCAGCCTTCTCCGCGGCGGAGCACGCCTCGGACGCGGCGGCCATCTCCGTCGCGGTCTGCGCTTGCGCGATCGCGTCCGCGGCGACTTTCGCCTTTTGCGCCGCGGTCGTCGCCTGCGGGAGCGGGGGCATCTTCGCGCGGATCTTGCTCTCGGTCTCGACTTTGTTCATGACCTGGAGCTTCACGAGCTCCGCTTTCGCGGCGTCGAGGGCTCTCGCCTTCGCGGTCGCGATCGCTTTCGCCTTCTCCTCGAGCGCGGTCTTCGCTTCCGCCTCGGCCTTGGCCGCGATATCCGCCTGGGCCGCGAAATACTGCTTCGCCGCGGCTTGCTTCTCCGATTGCGTCATCGCCGCCTTCTTCGCGGCTTCCGCGGCGGCTTGCTCCGCGGCCATCGCGGCGGCGGCAATTTCGTCGGCCTCCTTCTGAGCCGCGGCAGCCTTGGCTTCCGCGGCCGCGAGAGCGGCGGCTTCTTCCTCTTCCTTTTGCTTCTTCGCCGCAGATTGGACGGCTTCAGTCTCGGCGGCTTGGCCGGCGGCGAGCGCGGAGGCTTCGTCGTCCACCATGGGCACAACCTTGACAGGCGGCGTCGGCGCTTTCGGCGGCGCGGGCGGCGTAGGCGGTTTCGGCGGCGCGGGCAGCGTCGGCGCAGCCGCTTCGGGCGCGGCGATGCCCATGAGCGCGGTGGCCTCGTCGCCGCCGTTCATGTACGCCGCGGCAGCCGCGGCTCTCGCCTTGGCTTCCGCGGCGCGCTGCGCCTTCGTGTCCGCCGGGTTCATACCGGTCGCGCCAGTCGGGGACGGCGCCTTCGGCGGCTCGGGGGGCGTCGGCGGCATGAGCGCGGCGGCTTCGAGCTCCGCGCCCGCGAGGGCGGCAGCCTCGAGGGCGGCAGCCTCGAGGGCGGCAGCCTCGGCGGCGTCGTCGTCGAGTTCCACGGGTTTATCCACGACGGCGACGGCGACGGCGGACGAGGCCATCTCGGCTTCTTGAGCCGAGGCCTCGAGCGCGGCGGCTTCTTCAACAGCGGCGGCGTTGACCTTCGCCCTGGTTTTCTCGGCTTCCTCCTCAGCCTTCTTCGCGCGCGCTTCCTTCTCCGCGAGGAGTTCAGCCTTGGCTTGTTCCGCCGCAGCCTTGGCTTGTTCCGCGGCAGCCTTCGCGGCCTCGGCTTGCGCGAGCGCGGCTTCGGCCTCGGCCTTCACCTGCGCTTCCTCGGCTTCGACCTTCGCGACTTCTTGTTCGCGCATAGCCTGAGCTTTCGCGGCTTCGACGGCTTCCTTCTCCACCTTCGCCTGCTCCTCCGCCGCGGTTTGTGCCTGGGCTTGCTTCTCCACGTTCGTCGTCTGCGAGCGAAGGTTCTGCTCCAGCTCCATGATGCGCTTCAGCTCGGCTTGCTTCTCGAGAAGACCCGCGAGCTCGGATTGTTTTTTCTCGATGGCTTCGCTGTTCGACACGGGTTGCCCCTGGTTTACGGCCGCCCTCTGCTTGAGCTCGAGGTTCTCGATCTCCATCTGCTTCAGCTGGAGAAGCGCGACGTTCTCCTGTTGAAGCCTCTGAAGCTCCGCGCGCATGTCCTGGCTCGACGGGCGCTCGTTCCTGTTCTTCAGGCTGGCGATCTTTTTCCGCATCTGCCTCACCTCGGAGGAGCTCGGCGCGGGGGTGTCGGGGGACAGCATCGCGCGGAGTTGGTTCTCCGCCTTGGCGAGCTCCGCGTCCGTGTCCGCGGTCGCGGAGGGGACGACGGAGGAGGACCTTTGCCCGCCATTTTGGGGCGTGCGCGGCAGCGCGCGGCGACCTGATGCGAGAGCGCGGGCGCGGGATGGTGAGATAACGAACGCGTCGTGGTGCGTGTGGTGGAGAAAAAGAATTGAAACGACGGCGCGCGGGGAAACGAGGGAAACGCGACGCGCGCGCGATCTCGCAAGCGGGTTTGAGACGCGCACCTCCGGGGGCGAGTTTAGACGCGACGAAGCGTCCGGAGACCTGCGTTAGTGAGGAAGAACGCGAGCGGATGTCAGCGGAGAGCAGGGTGAGGACGGGACGAGCCGCGAAGGGGCGGGGACGGGAGGCTGGGAGCAGCAGTGCGTAGAATTGCCCACGCGCACCTGCGACGCGCGCGCGTTCGTCGCGACGGTGGGTGTTGCTCCCTTGCGTTCCCCACCGACGGTGGGGGCGACGCGTATAGCGTTGACCGCGACGGAAGAGACCGCGGGCGCCATG
>MDSW01211381.1_pt1 | contig 24608 bp, 28 predicted proteins | sample 811171 | NCBI WGS metagenome assembly MDSW01 (sample SAMN05326641, study PRJNA326480) | marine metagenome | isolation source: seawater | place: Atlantic Ocean: North West | collected 2012 | reverse complement strand
CCATGTGACGTTAGGCACTTCACTAGCCAGTTGTTTCACTTTAGCAACTAGTTCCTTGTTCTCCTTTGGCTTCCAGTTTCCGAACACTAGGTTTCCCGCATACTGCGAGTCACCGTATATCTTGGCAGCAGGGACGTCTTCTCCCTCAGCGCGATAGTAGCGTATCACCCCAAGGGCAACCCATATTGCTGCCAGTTCTGTTGTGTTGTTCGTTGTCTTACCCAATTCTAAACCGTTCCGAGAGAGAACATGGTTCTCAACTGTTAAGTGGTAGTCATCAGGCTCTTGACCCGGTATCGAGCCAAGCACCACAACTCCCACTCCTCCGAGCGTCGGTATGTTCGGGTTTTCATTATTGATGGCCGAGCCATCCACGTATATTTCTATCATATCTAGTATCCACAAGTATAGTGGATTTTTAGCCTTTGAGGACGATTCCTCAATAGTCTGAGCGGAATGGGTTGTGATGTCCGTATGTGCATTCGTTGCACACACAGTCAGTGTTATGGATATCCCACCCATATCTTGCTCTTCTAAAGATTTGCAGGCAAATATAGCACCTGCTATCGTAGCCGTCGCATTCGCAATACGCTGTGCGCTCAAGGGCATCATGTTCTTTTTGGAAGAAACGTTTACCTTCTTTACTCAAAGTCCGGTACATTTCAGTTTCCATGAACTCCTGCGTGGCAACAAGTTGCCTTCTCGCTCGATACTTTTGTATGAAGCGAGTTTCTTCAAAAAAGTCTTGCCAATCTTCGTTTGTTTGGCAGTTGGGGTTACCATGCTTTCTGATGTATAGTTTCTTCCAACCCTCCAAATCATTTTCGTCAATATCATCTTCTTCGATATTATCCATCTAGTATCTACTATTGTATAGTAGTAGTTCAAGGTATAGGTGTATCTGCATTGTAGGTAGAGAAGTTATCCCCTATCCTATCGTCATTTACCCCTTCGAGCCGGTTACAGACCCGTAGTGTCTTACCGTGAACGGTTCCGGGTAGTCTGATGATTCTCCTGTTGTCATACGTCACCATCCAATCTAGAAGCAGTTTGTCGTTCTTCTTGACCTCTTCGACGAGGCCCTTGTAGAAGTCTTCGACAGACTCGTTCTTTTCTCGGTGATTGACATACTCCGTAAACGGAATACCATCTCCCATCACGCGGTCGTAGAACCCGTCTACGATTACGTGGAAGCCCTTACCTCCGCTGAACACGATATCGAAATCGTCGTCAGTCAGTTCGGGCCATTCGAACTCTCCGTAGGAAGTGACATCTTTCATAGTGTCAATCACTTCCTTCACCATTCTGATACCCTCGTTGTAGTCCTTGTTGTCATAATCGACATCAAAGTAGAGGTCTCTTTTCAGAAGGGTGTTATGATACCGAGGCAGGGTTATCTTCCCGCTCGGACTACACCACTTCTTCTTCTTGAACTTGTTTTTCGCCATCTTCCCTTTCGGGTCAGGACCGATTCCCTCGGGGTTCAGCCACTGTGCTGTCGTATAGTAGACATGCAGTGGGGCCAATCGTTGTAGATGACCTTTCAGACCCTTTTTTGTTCGCACTCGGTCTTTGAGGACCTTTGCGACCACCTGCTGGTTTTGATGGTCCCAGCAGAAGAATCTGAATTGCCTGAAAGTCGAGTAAGGAGGTAGATACAATTCTTCCTCCGGTAGTTTCCGGTAGTATCTCCGGATTCTCTTGACTTTCTCCTTCATAGTAACCCTGACATGCTTCTTGTATAGAGGCATGTGGAGTTTCGATTGTCTGAACGCCATTCGTAGAGCCATCATCGTATGCGCCCCATTAGAGAAGTCATGACAATCACAGTCATTCTCCCCCTTGCGGTCACATGCAGGATGATGGTTCTTCGGGAACCTCTTAGCCATCTCGCTCACGCAAGAGGCTGGGTCCTTGACGAAAGATTCGAGGTCGAGCCTGTGATGTTCACAGAATCTCTCTCCCGCAGGTGCTTGCATCTTGCACCTCGTCCTGAATCCCGGTTTACGGGACAGGCATCTTGTTTCGTTGTTTTTCCAACTCATCTAATGGAGTGTTGGTCTGCGTTTACTCGCCTGCAACATCTTCCCACTACTATGATATCATTGTTCTATATGGAAGCCCATTTTGGGTTTCCGAACTCATCTGTTGAGAGTTAACAATTTTCCGAGGAACTTGGCGATGAACCGGTTGAGCCAAGCCGCGACGTTGTCCTTTCTTCTGACAACTCGCAAGGACAAGGTGCAAGAAGGACAGAATGTCTTCTTGCTCCGTAGTCCGTGGCTCAAGGTATGAACTTTCACGACTTCAAGGGGTAGACGCAGAGATTTGATTTGCCCATAACGAGACGCGTGTCTCGGCTTTGGGACGGCGTAGAGCCGCCTCAAGGCGTTCAAATCTATGCTTCTACATGGAAAGTCGTGAAAATTGAGTAAGTCACTAGAAATCAAGTACGCGGGTACTTGTGTTTCTCTTGACTGTTTAACTCAATCTTGGTTCATGCCGTAGTGTTCCGAGGAGCCGAAGCCTCGGCAAACCCGTAGGGGTTGTAAAGTCAGGACATTACGCAGTGTTGTCCTTTCTTTAGAGGCGGTAAATAGGCTCACCCTTCGTCCTTTGGGACGACAGGGTTTTCCGTAGGATTAGTGATGGAAGAAGGGGACAGTGCTCGCTGTCAACATCTTCCTTCACGGCCCGTTACATCACGTTTCACCGCAGCGGAGCCGCAAGGTGTAGGGATGTTAGGGTAACCGTAGGATGAGCCGGTTCTCCGTCCTTTAGGACGGGGAAATTTTCGGCTTACGTCATTTGCCCCGAAGGGCATCAGTTTCGTTAATACTCTCTAGTGCCGGTCTTTCCCGACTGTCAGATATGAAACATAGAAACGGAATGCACCCATAATTTGAGAGATTTGGGTGTTCCACATCTAGTAGGGGATTACTCCCCGTCGCCATAACTTTCCATGGCTATTCGGCGAAGTTCCTCGATTTGTTCGGGGGTTCTCGCCTTTCTTCCCGGTGGAGGTGGTCTTGGGTGCTTCTTTACCACAGGCTTTCCTGCGTTTGGTCCATCTTCATAATGACCAAGTAACTTCCTAAGTTTAGCCGCCCTGCTTCTAGCCGAGTTTGGTTTCAAACCCAGCGCATCGGCTGCTTCCCTAGTGGAAGTCGCCCCATTCCAAACACGGATGAAATCCGCGTCGGACACCTGCCTCTTTACCGTTCCATTTTCACTTTCGTTACTCATCTAGTTTAGGGTTGTCTTCTCAGACAACCGCTAATTCTCTAATCCTCTGAACGACCCTGTTGGCCGTTATCCCTTGGACTCTCAGGTTGAGTCTGCGGTCCAAGTCAGGAGGCAGTTCGCCCCTGACGTTTACACCGCCGCCTATGGATTCTGTAATAGAAGCGATTCTAGTCCTTAGACCGTCTCGCTTTACTTGGAGTTCCGAGAGTTTCTTCTCGAACGCCTCAACGTTTTCATCGTTGAATGCCTCAGCGGTCTTCACCACTTGAGCCCAATACTGTCCACATTCCATAGATAGAGTATCTCCAATATCACTACGGATATACTCTAGTTCCCTCTCACCATCAAGGTATCCAAGGATTCTAAGATTAGATTTTCTAATCGAACTGACACGAACGTTTCCATCCGCGTCATAGTAGTCTCCATCAAGGCTGTTCTCTCTTCTAGAGAACACGTTGATTATTTCAGAAAACGCCTCTAAGGTCGGTAGAGTTTCCTCTCCGTTGACCTGCTTGGCGACGTAACTCACTCCTCTTCCTGAGAGGAAAGCAACGGCGTCCAAGCCTTCCATCGCCTTAGCGGTGGACCTTCGCAGCATGTCTGAATCGACACCTGTTGCGTAACTTCGGAAAGCAGATTCGACTCTGTTTCTCAAGTTAAGCAAGGTTCCTGCATCGATTTCGGTTTCGTCCCAATATGGTTCTACGCTGACACATTGATTGATTTCCTCTATTCGAGGTCTCATTGTTTCATCGTCCCAAAATGAGTTTTCATAGTCAACAATCCATTGTTGTGCATTGAATCCTTCCGGTGGAGACCAAGACATCCTCATCACGGGGATTGACTCAGAATGCTTCTTTCCTCGCATTCGGCCCTTCCTCAAGATGCTGATTTGGTACTCGTCACGCTTTCTCAATACATTTACTTTGATTTGTTGCGAAACTAATCCGTCCCATCCTTCTAACTCAGATAGGGTTTCCAGCCTGATTCCTTGGATTACATCCTTGGAGTAGGCAAACGCTGCTCGCGGTTTCCTCAGAGATGGTAGCATACTTCGGTCAAGTCCTCTAGCCCGAGCGGTTTCTGCAAACTCGCTGTAAGGCAATAGGGCCGACCCTATGCTCCATAGGACGAGGTATCCCCTCGTCGCCTCTGACAATCTTCCTTCAACTACATATCCTGTGTTTTCACTTTCGTTACTCATCTAGTTGCCTCTAATTAGAGGCGCTTAAGGCTTCTTCCAACCTTTCGTTTCTCATGTGTGCTCGCCAGCAAATGATTTCATCATGCAGGTCACTCAAGGTACATACCTCCACAATTTCCTGTCTATGATAGCCATCACTATGCTCTCATCGATATTGTATCTCTCGGCGAGGTCTGACACATTGTCTATGCTTTTTCGGATATCTCTGATATCCTGATTGCACAGACCGTATCTTCTGTTCTTCGCGATACTCATCTAGTAGGGCAGATAGGGCGTTACATTTAACGCTTACCCTTTTCCGTTTATTCGCATAACAAGGCACTTATGGCCTCGTACTGCTGTTTGTTTTCCTCAAGGTCGGAGTTGACGGTGAACATGGTGTTATCACCTGTGAAGACTCTGAGTTCTCCACCGTTCTTTGTTAAAGTTACAGCCGATATAGCCGCCACTCTGATTGTCGTCCTTCCACCTTGGGTGTTTAGTTTAATGCAGTTACTCATCTATTTGGAGGGTCTAGTGGGATTCGAACCCACGACCGACGGGTTAAGAGCCCGTTGCTCTACCTGACTAAGCCATAGACCCTTAATCTAGTAGGAAGTTCACTCCCTTTTAGTCTCATCTTCGATGATGCGCTGTAAGTAAACCACAGCGTCCATCAGTTCCTCTTGCAGGTATACTAGCCAAGTGGCGAAGTCGAAATCCTCCCTCTCCATGGTGGTGCCGTATTTGTTCAGCCCCACTTCTGCTCTTTCCTGTATCTTCCTACAAACTTCATCTTCAATTCTTGACATCTAGTAGAGGACTATTTCCTCTTGTTTCTTTTCTTAACAAAGTCCATGCTTACTACTCTAGGCTTGGTGATGTACCATCGCTCTTGGTCCTTCTTGGAGAGTCTTTTGTTCTGTTTGAACGCTTTCAACTCCCTCCATTGGATTTGGTAAGCACTGCTTTCGAGGACGTAGGAGCGTTCTTCCCCTTCCTCGGACTTCTTAACTACGAAAGGCGCTCTTCCTGAGAGGCGCTCTTCCATGTAGAGTTTGTAAGATTTCAAGTCACGCTTCAGTTGACTCATCGCGACTTTGTCACCCTCTTTGTAGCCCAAAGGGGCGCTTCGTTCCATACGGGCAATCCATTTCTTGAAATCTGATGGTTTGCCGTCAGGACTTAAGTTAGTCTTTTTCTTGGTGCGTTTGGTCTTTACCGGCTTCTTCTCCGGTTCTTCTTCTTTCTCTTCCTTCTTGTGGAAGATACTCGCGTGCAATTCTAACGCACGCTGCGTATGAAAGACCATATCACACTCTTTACATTCTATACTCATCTAGTAGGGTCAGTTCAGTCTCCTTGTCGATTTGTTCAAACCGACTTGGTAGTTCTGACCGCTGTTTGTACCTAGTCTTCGATTGTGGTTCGTCTTGACCTTAGGGCCACCCGATTCCACTTTCTTAGACGCCGAAATCCGACTGCGGAGGTGAGATACTTTGATTTCTCTCAACGCTTCCGCAAGTTTTACTGTGTAGTTAATCGGGTTCAAATTAGTATGTGCTTCTAAGTTGAAGCAATACATCCCCGACTTGACGTTCAACTTCTTACCTTGACGTTCCAAAACTACATCGTCAATAAAATGTATCAACGGTTCTTTGGACGCTTCGTCGAAATGACAGTAGTCGAACAAGGTTTCACGCTTCTTCGGCTCCCAGTCAATACTCGAGACCTCTTCTAGGCGACCGAAGACGACTCCTTTGATGGAATCAATATTCAAATCGTCTAGACGTATCTCGTCTTGGTAATCCACCTGTGTCTCCAATTCGTGTTTCCACAGGTTCTTCCTAGTGAACATCTGTGGCTCACTCGGTTTCAGTTGTTTTAGGAGCCAATGCTCCATTTCGTCTAAACTCATAGTCTCGCTGACCATCTGCGAATACAGGATGGTCCCATCTTCCGGGTCCACGACTTTGTCGTGGAAGTAGGAAGAAAACTCGGCTGATAAACTAGATTTTCTTCTAATCAAAATAGGTTCACGGTTATTGAGTTGATATGGCCAATCGAGAGATGGCCACCGTCTATGTATCAAGGCGGACAATTTTGTTGGGCGATGGACATAGAAACAAGAGTCTCCTTCCTCCTGCATCGTTTTCAAATCGACCAAACAATTGTCTTCGTTATATAGAGCACTTAAGCCTCTTCGAGTTGTCACACCATACACATCAAACGTCCCACTAAGCAGTAGGTAGTCTTCATCGATTACTCTTAGGTCTACAACAGGGTCGACTTGGATTGCCACTGCACCTTTTTCTAAAGGTCTCGTGTGGTGGTAAATCCATCGTGTCAAGCCTTCTGCACCATTGTAATCGTCATTGTGTACCATCATCAATTCCGTGATTCTTGGGATGGGGGCGCCTTCCAGCCTCTGAGGACCGTAAGTCTTCTTACCCCACATCCATTCTTGATTTCCCTCGGAGTCTTCACGAATATCTAAATCTCGTAATTCAACGACTCTTGTCGCTTGCGGCATAGCGCTTTTATCTCCTTGGGCCAAACGTATCATTCGTTCTCTATTCATCTAGTAGGGCGGCTTTCTTCACTCGGAAGAATCTGTCGCCTCTTCGGTATCCTCTTCAATCTTCAGGTACCACTTGTTGCTCTCTTTCTTCGACTTGGACATGGAAGGGTATAGGAGAACCGGGTCCCCCTTCTTCAGATGAACGTCTTCTTCGACGAACACCTGCCCCTTCATGTATTCTATCTTCCCTTTTTGTCTGAAAAAGAGTCCAGCAATCGTTTTTAATTTAGATTTCTTATCACTCATCTTGCTCTAGTAGGGCTAGAACGTCTCATAGACGTCGAACCCAATGTTCTGAAAAGGTCTTAGGCCAGTAATGGAAGGAGAGTTCCTTCCATTAGGGTCGAGGCTTATCCACACTCGGTTTTGATAACCGAGTGCTCTAATCCAATCGTTTCCCGAGGAAGACTTCCTTCTGATTACCACATCTCCGTGTGCATATTCGTCGTTCATCCACTTGACATACCACAGTGTTTGTTCAGGGTTGTCGTCAATCAGTGTGACTGTCACAGTCCCACCTCGAAGTGGGAACACGATTTCCTTCGGAAGTTCCTCTAGGAACTTATCCGTCTTTCCAAGCCATTTCGTTCCTTGTTCAGTTGCTACCCAATCAGCCTCAGCCGGTAGGGGTTTGTTTGGTCTAACTCGATTAGGGTTGACACGCATGATATCACCCATGAATTGGGTCGATAATCAGCGTCTTTATTCCGTAGTAGTCGTTCTCGCTTCTACTTAGTTTCTTGTCAGCCTGCTCTAGCAGGTCTAGCATGTACCCGAAATGGGCATACCTGTGTTCGAACAATTGGTCTCTCCTTCCGAGAAGCATACCCTCTCGGATTTGCTTGTCAGGCGAGTTGTTGAATGCAGCCAAGTTAAGCACCTTCACAGGTGAGTCCTTCGCATTTAGCATCATTATTGTTCCTATTCTCTTCTCCTCGGTCCACTTTCCACCAGTGTGAATCACTTCTAGAGCACGACCGTAGGCCGCGTTCAGGAAGTCTCGTTCCAAAGGTAGTTCTGTGTCATCGGAGAACAGATAGTCCAGTTCCCTAATCAGTTCTTTTTTTTCCATATCTCTAGCAAATCTTAACATATTTTCTAGTAGAGGACTAATCCTCTTTCGTCTTCCTTCTCAGGTTCAACAGAGTTTTGGTGTCAGGGTGAATCCTCCGCACCAAGGCTTTCGTCGCAGGGGATATGTTCTCCATCCTTTCGATGGCTTCCTTATCCTTCTCTAGAGTCTTCTGCATCTCAGTGACGGCATTTAGTTCCGTAACCACTTCAATCAGGTTATTCTCTAGGTCTCCCTTGATGTCGCCCAGTGCGATATTCACTCTTTCACGGTAGTCGGTGAAAGCCATCCTTCCACACCACCTTTTGTCTAGGACTTTTCGAACATCTTCGTTGCCGATGTTGTTCGTAAGAACCTTGTGAGTCATGAAGTCGGTCACTGGTGTGAGCCAAGCATCATGCTGGTGGTAGAAGTTTCTGCAATCCGTTCTACCCCATTCGTCTAGTTCCTCCCACTTTATGTCGTGGACAGACCTAGCATACTGCTTCAAGACAAACATCATAGCGGTATCGACAAGTCGGTCAGATGACCCCTTGTTGAGTTTGCTTCTGTTGTCGCAGATGCTACGGTCTAGTTTGTAAATCTCGACGATGGTATCCATTATCTGCATATCTGAGAGGTCATTGAAATCAACGGAGAACTCGGGGTCTTGCTCGTTTCGCATGAGGTAGCCTCTTCTCAGAAACTCCCCCAACGCGGTAGGCGCGACCTCTTCTATGGCTTTACTACTAACCTTTTTCTTAGGGTTCTCGTATCGCCTTCCGTTCATTTGATTTTTGAAATTAGTATAGTCATCCTTATTCATAATACTCTCTCTAGTTAGGCTATTTACTAGCCTGATTAAAATCTTCCATATCTTCCTCGGTGACTTTTGCCCCCGAGTTGATGTAGGCAGTGAATACTGCTTTGACATTGGTTTCGTCTAAATCACGGCCACGAGCGAGGCAGTATTGCCGCGCCGCCGGTAGCCATCTTTCGAGACACTCCAGTTCCACCGATTCGGTCGGAGAACCGATTTCCACGGTTTCCTTCCTCTCGATGCTGGTGTTTCCCCTCAAGCAGGACTGGTCGAAAATCGCACCAGTTCCGAACTTGATTAGGGCGTATTCGTTGCCTTCATCTCTGATGTTAGCATAACCGAACACAACCTGACCATCATTGGTCAGACCTATTATCTCTCTATTCCAACTCCCGAACCGCTCTTCCTTTTCGAAGTGCGGCTCAAGTCCTAGAATCCTCTGTGATTCTTTACCAAGGCCTCGGTAGCCTGCGCCACGACGAGCCTCCTTGGATTTGACGATTTCATACCATGTCCTGTAATCAATCCTACCTGCGACTTCGAACTTCCCGCTTCTTGCGAAGACGGGGTTCAATGTCCCTCTAGTAGGGTTCTTGGTTTCTGAGGGTTGCTCGTTGACAACCCTGAATCCATGACGCAGTTTTCCCGAGTCGGCTTGAACGTGAAACTCAAGCCAACCTGCCGGTGACATCTTGTGAATGTTCTGCATTTGAGCAGCGACATTCGATATATTACACTCATAGAGCACTGCAACACCGAACGCTTCTAGGATATCATGGTCCTTCTCATAGACCACACCATCACTAGAAAGGCTCACTAGGTTGTAGTGATACATCGTTTCCTGATGCGTCGCTCCGGTTTCATGTCTAACTAGATGAGTCTTTATCGGACTCTCCAACAACTCTGTGCGCTCATCATCTAAGCCCACTTCGCCACTAGCATCACAATGGTTCAATTGCACGCGAGCGATTCGCAGTGAGTCAATAAAGTCGTTGAGAGTCGTGGGCAAATCAGTGTCTACACCTACTTTGCTTAGAACCTCACTACTTTTGTTCATAGGCACCATACTTAGTTCTCCATCCGCTTTCCACTCAGTGAGTGGTGCAGGGAGGGAGAACCCGTAGTCGTGTACCATGAAAGAACCAAACCCTCTGTTACGAAGGCCTGCTCTCATGCTTATATCTCGCTTGGTCTTGTTCTTCAAACTGATAGTCTCTCGGTTGTCAAACATCCTCAATTTGTGATTGTTCAGTCGTCTCCATTCGCTATTATAACCACTAATGGGAGGCAGACGAGACAGGCTATCATGCTCAGGGTTCTCAGCCATGTATATACACTCACCATCACCAAAAAGGTGGGTAATTGCTTGGTTCATAGCCAATAGCATCCCTGAATCTCTAGTTTCCATAAATACCTCCAACCGATATGGGTCCTCGCCCTTGTAGAGGGCGACCCTTTTCATCGGATTATGGTAGTTGACTCCCTTTTCAGCAGTCAACGACAACTCTAGCATCTTAGCATAGAGTGCTGTGTAAATAGATTTCATTTCCTCTCCCCTATGACCTTCGATATCAAGTTCATCCATGGTGTAGTCACTTTGGATTGCCGATAATAGGTCATCATTGGGGCGAGTTAGTATTGTTAATCTTTCAATCATCTAGTGAACCCACTATTCTAGGTTCTTTATCTCTTCTTGAGCCTCACTAGGAGCGAGTTCTAAAATGAACTCGTCGAACCTAGCGACGCTTTTCCGAATCTCTTTCAGTTCTTGTAGAATCTCTTGTAGAATCTGTTCTTTACTCATCTGTTGAGAGCATTCAGTAGCCGAGTCAAAGTGAATCTGCCCGTATTCGCCGTGTCAGTGAATATAATGGTATGATACGAACTAGCCTTTCTAGGACGTATGTCCTTCAGCCGGCTCTTATGTTTATTGTCATGCCATTAGATTCGTCTGGCCCGTTCGCGATAAAGCATCACGCCCGGTCTTTTTTTGACGAGGCTACTGGTGGAGAGCAGTATCACGGTTTCAAAATCCGGACACTTCCACCAGCGTTCACTTCGACAAGGTCACAGAACTCAACTTGACAGAGCCGGTCGTGCCTCCAAAAGGTACTCGAGCCATATTGCTCTTCTACCAACCGTTGGAAGTACGCCGTCTCTGTTAGGTTGAGTTCAGTCGTCATAGGCCGAAGCCTCAGTTTTTTCTCACTCTCTATTGGAAGAATAATTATCTCGTGGGGACGCTATGTCAAGCGCATACGCGAACGCGAGTAACGCGAACCGCGAAATGTGCTCAAGCGACACATGGAGTCGCGTAGCCACGAGACAAATCTGTTATTACCAGTCGAGTCGAGAGTATTTGAACCGGGGCCAAGTAGGGTACTATACTTTGTACCCGGTCTGCGTAGCAGAACTTGGACGGTTGAAATATTCTCTCGAGCAGGTACCCATAGGGGACCCGAGACCGCTCACTGGGCAAAGCCCAGTGGAGTCTTTGATGGTCATGACAGATTTGGTACGTCATTGTTTCCTCAGTTTGTACTCTTCCTATTGAGAGATATCATTCTCAGGCGACCGAAAGAGCCGCATGGCCTTGAGCAAGGTGCCATCGACTTTGGAGAGGGCAACGAGCGTTGTCTTCCGTTCCGATGGTACTTTGACAAGTACGGCGACGTCGCTCGACTAGGCGTGCGATGGGTCGTCTGAGAGGCGCTATATTGGCGGTCCTCTTGCGGTCGTCGGTCCTCACCACGACTATGAAATAGTGCGTAGCAACTCATTCAGTTCCACTGCATGAGTTCGTGTGTGCTGACCGACGACACATTCAACGACCCAAGGGACGTTGGATGTGAGCAAGGTAAAAGGCTGAGGGTCTTATTGGGCTTCGCCCTGCGTGTAGAGGGGTGGATACTCCATTCCTCGGTAGGGCTCATGCAAGAGCCGTAACACGCATGACCCTCAGAGCCAATCTAGTGCCTTACGTCATAGTTTCCTCAGTTTTAATTCTCTCTAGTAGCATCAGTTAAAGATGCAGTTACAACGTTCAGCCTTACAAGGGGTCCCCTGTCTCAGGAACCTCGTTGCCTCTCCGATTGTGGACGCGTCATAGGATACCGGATTCTCCGGACATCTACGCGCTTGTCCCATCGGGTCGAAGTCTACCATTTGGTGTTCATAGCCCGGACACAGTCCGGTACCAATATGGTTCTTTAGCGATACATCTGTCGTAGCCCATTCTGTTGTACCAAGAATGTCTATCTCGGGGACTTCTTCAATTACCCTGTCCAATTGCTCCCAAAACCAGTCCACGCTCTCGTAGAGCGTTACCGGTTTGTAGAACAAGTGCTGAACAGTGAAGTTGCTTTTTCCCCTTTCTTTGATGTATCCCTTCTCCTTGCAGTCTAGAACATACCTGAACACTTCGGGCGTCCATAGTAGGTTGTAGTTCACGCTGGTGTTGTGATTTTCGAGAGTATCTTCCAGTCTCCCTACCGCGTCTAGGTATCTAGGAATCTCACTGCCGAACTCTAAAGGTTTCGGCAGCCTGATATCCCCCAGTTCATTAACGAACGGGTGTATCTTGAATATATCTAGATAGTATGCTAGTAGAGGTAAGGGTATACCATGTAGGTCATCTATGGATAGTGTTAGTGTATCTACCATAGAGTAGAAGTCATCGTCTAGTTCCGGTACTAGTTGAAATACCGTAGTGACGTTTGTCTCCATCCCCTTTGACTTTGCCTTCCTGAGATACTTCTTAGTCTCCTCCACCACACCCGGAAACGGGTTCATGGTGATGCAGAACTCTTCATACCCCTGCGAAGCGGCCTCGTTAATCAAGGCCATCCAGTAACTCTCTGACTTAACGGCGTCACGCATTTCCTTAGTGACGTCTGACGTTAAGTAACATCCTTCGCACTTGAGTTTGCAGTTGAAACTCGGTGCGATTGAAATTATTTTTCTCTCATTCATATCTAGTAGGGGCATCATAAAGACCATGCCCCACAATCGGTGCAAAAACCCATGGAATCAGGAGTACAACTTACATTGTCACTCTCACATGGATGCACCTTTTTCTCCTGTACACTCTCTACGGGTTGTCGGTCTTTGAGTCCTAGGCAGTAGTGACAAACAAAACCATAATTGGCTTCGACCATCTTTGGCTCTAGGCTCTTTGCTGCTTCTTCTCTCAGCATACCAACATGCTCCCTTACGCCACAACGTATCCCTTCTTCGAGAGGGACTCTTTCACTTTGTGGAGTTATAAAGTATGTATCAGTAATTCTAATTTTTTTTGCTATTGGGAGACCGACTCTGTCTTTACAGACACAGCAAGAAACCGTTCTTTTCACATCGATTCTAGTCTTTGTGAATCTGTTTTCTTGGTTAACTGTAAAACCAATAGACGAACCTCTAGTCCGACCTATCGGCATTCGTTTAGGCCTCCAATACTTAGTAAATTACTCATCTAGTAGGGCGTTAGCCCTTTGCCTCATTCGGAGGCAGTAATATCGGGGTGTGGGTCTACGTTAGTCAGCAGAACACACATTCTACCGGTTTCATCATCAGTATCCCAATTCGGCCATTCGGCGTGGAGCCATTGACCGTGTTCTGCTGCAACAGCAGTAGATACACAGTCAAGTGCTTCTTCGTATAGCCGCTCGTTCTTCTCTGCTAGGTAATCCATGAATCCCCTCAGTGTGAACCACACCTCTGTTTTGCTTTCACTTTCGTTACTCATCTAGTAGAGGAATCATTCCTCTTCATCATTCGGGTAGACACTCAGTCTAAGACTTACCCGGTCTTCCTTCGTTAAGTACTGTAAACTTTTGAAGACATTCGTTGCTTCCTCTAGAGTATCGGCGGTGAATCCCACATCATAAGATGTGATGGAGAACTTACCTCGCATACTTCTTCTAAGTTTAGCCAAAATCCACTGGAAACCTTTCGCCTTCCTTGGCCTAAACGATTGCCCGTGGCCGCTCCAATACTTCGCAGTGCTGGCCGGCATTTTGTCTTCCCATGCTCCAAGTATGTAGTCGTGAATGTCATCCGAATCACCGAATGTTTTATCGACACTTACATAGTAGCAATATTTTGTTTTGCTTTCACTTTCGTTACTCATCTAGTAGAGCGCTCGCTTAGATGAACATGTCATCGTTGCGAGAGTCTTCGCTCTTCTTCTTCATTTCGGATAGGTCGTAGGTGATTTGCTCAAAGTGCCACTTGATTCCTTGGAATCCGTCGATTTCAGCCACCTTGGGCTTCATCTCTGTTCTCACTTGCTCTAGAGTTATCCCTCTAGATTTCGCTCTTTCCACACTTTGCTGACTTAGCAGGTAAATGAAAGCCTTCATGAACTGCTCGAAGTCGTCCGTCAGGGAAGCCATGTTTTTCTTGACTTTCTTGATGGCCTCTTCATCAGTGTAGCATCCAGTATCGAAACTGTTGCGTCTGTAAACCTGAACGGCCACATTCGCAATCGCTTGCTTGAGATTCTCGTCATAGTACAGGTCTTTCAGGATAGATTCCCGCCCTGATAGAACAGCGCTGATTGCTTCTTCTACGCTATTATACTTCTCCTCTAACGGGGCGATTTCTCCTAAAATCATGTCTGTTATGACATCCATCTCATCGGCAGCCTCTTGTGGGATTTCATCCCACCTGTTCCTCCTGATTATCTTAGGAGGAGGCACCTGATTAGTTTCGTCTTCTTTGAATACCTTGTAAGTGTGTATAATCGATACATAGTCCGTTAATTCAAATAGACTATCTCCTACATCCAATCCCTCTATATTTGTTCTCTTAAATTTCGACATTATTATCTCTCTCTAGTTAGGGAGTATTTCATCCCATTAAATCCTGACACGAGTAGTCGGACTTGTCTTCGAACGAACGTCGTCCTCAGGCATGTCATTAGCCACTCGTACCAAACCATCTTCCGCGTATCTTCGCATCCCATCGATTTCGTCCTTCTTAGTTTCACTAGTCGGGATTACTTTCTCAAGTACTCGCTTTAGGTCGGCTTGCTCTAGAGGCCTCATGTTGTCACTAAACGACATGGTCATGGCCTCTTCGATTGCATCTTCGATGTTTCTGCCGGAAAACTTGTTCGTCAGCCTAATTAGTTCCGGAACATCGAAATGCTCCGGGTCTTGCTGTCCAAACCTTCTGTTACCGAGGTGGATATTGATAATATCTTCCCTCTCAGCCGGTTGTGGTAGGTCGATAAAGAATCGACCCTCGAACCTGTCCACTAGTTCCGGAGGGAATTTCTCCATGTTGTTCGCCGTGAAGACGAAGAACACTCCGGAATCATCCTCCTGCATGAAGGTAAGGAATTGTCCAAGGACGGCATCGTGTGCGCCGCCATCGTGTATTCCTTCCGACTTACCAAGCAACTTCTCAGCCTCGTCAACGAAGACGATTAGCGGAGCAGCAGCCTTAGCAATATCTAGCAGACGGTGGACCTTTGCTTCGGACTCACCAACAAGTGAGCCCTTCAGGTCCGTTGCCTGCACCATCATGAGGTTCATGTTCATCTCATGAGCAGCAGCCTTTGCGATTGCGGTTTTACCACAACCCGGCACGCCACACAAGAGAAGACCTCGGAGGTTTCTAGTGAAGCCATATTCCTTAGCAGCCGTTGTAAATCTGCCCGAAATCATGGAAATCCACTCCTTAAGTGGAGTCAATCCGCCAATACTTTCGAACCCTCTACTCGGGTGTATCAATGTAAAGCCTGCTTCCTTAATCGCCTTGCTCTTTTCAGACAAGACAAAGGGAACGTCGAGAGTACCGTACTTGATTAACGACATGGCTAGAACGTCATTGATTTTCAATCGTGACATACCACCCAGCGCGTCAGCCAAGGATTCGATTTCTCTCTCCCCGAAAACAGACAATGCCTCTCTATAATCTTGAAGTTGTGAATACTCCAAGACCGCTTCGCTCACAATTGAGACTCTCTCGCCCTTATCAGGGAGTTCAAGTCTAGTGTGGCGAATATAATGCGACAGTTCAATGGGGATTTCTGTGTTAGCAGATGACCCCCAACGCGTAGGACATAGGGCAAAGACATTCTTCTGAACTCCTGATAGGATTTCTTCGAATAGACTCATTTGCCTGTCCACATGGTAAGCATTAGCATTAATGAACCGGTGCCAGTCCCTTAGAATGAACAAGACTTTTCTTCCCTGCTCTTCGCAGTTGTAGTCTTGCATGAATGTAACAGCGTAAGGCACGGTAGCGCCCTCAAAATCGTCATCCGGCTTGTATACCGCGCCAGTCTTGGCGAACCTCACATGCCCAACGTTTGCTTCATTCAATTTTTCTTCTAAGATTTTGGTGTTTCCATCAGCGTCTGTGACATACATAGCATACTCTTCGAAACCTACGGATTGTCTCCATACTAGGACTTGTGGAGGGACGTTGTCCCTCATCCATTGCATTGGTCCCCAAGCATATTCGCCTATGTAACGTGCCACATCCTCATACGAGTTTGACGATATCGCCAAACACGGAATGCTTGCACCGGTCACTAATCTTACTTCTTCTTTTAATTCTTCAGTCATTTTCTTAACCTCTGTCTAATTCTCTTACTGGTGATAGAGTTATAGGATATAGGGTTGGCTTAAGAGTATCCTCGCCTGTGTAGGGTCGGGCTCGTTCGCCACCACCAGTGACTCGCCTGTTGTTAAACAGTGTCACAATGGGTTTCGTACATGTTGACTTCAGGCTACTGACATTGCTGAAGACGCAGATATTTCTGCAATTGTCTTCAGGCCAATCGCCATTGTCCTTAGGTGTCCAAGATGGAGAACTGGTCTGCTCGTGGGCCCGCAAGGTCGCAGATATTTCTGCTACTTTGCTAAGGCCTTACCATACTCTCCTTTTGGGTAAACACCTTGGTTTCCCCCACCCCAGTCAGGGTGGGATACCAAATATGTACATATTTCTGCAATTTCGTGCAAACTCCTATCCTAGGAGCCGCTCGTGTTCTGCGCAGGACCTCCAGTCGTCATGAAACGACCAAATATTCCTGCGTTTGTTTGTCATAATACGGTCTTAGTTCCACTAAGGAACATCAGATATATCATTTAAGACTCTCGAGGAATTATATCACCTCATTATGGGTTTTCAGTACCATGTCTTTCACCATATATTTCGTATTTTTCTCCCGGCTTTCAGATTCATCAATGATTTACTGTTCAATTACAGGTGTATCGATGCTTAGAATGCCGATTTTATTGCAGTTTTAATTCCGACTTATTGTTCGAACAGAGAGCACCCAGCGGATGGACCACTCTTTTGTCACAATATCTGTGACTTTGCGTGGTCATCTGTTCATTTTCTTCGTTTTTTTTTATGCACATAGCCGAGCACCGGTGGCACTTTGCTAGTATCAAAACAGGATTTCTCATCCTTTGAGTTATCTTGGTAAGTTTTCCAATGTCGACATTGTAATCTCCTGTTGTAATCCACACACCTCCCGGAAGGAAGTGTTGATACAGGATATCCGCCATTTCTTACTTTTCGTTCGAGTTTTGCTTTGTAGAACTTCTTCTTCCGAAATTTTCCACCATTTTATATAGTTTGGAGGAAACAATGTCCCTCTTTACCAGCAACTCGATTTGATTGTCACAACTACTCAGTTTGCAACAGCCGGCTTCGTCTTTCGCAAGCCTCGAGAATAGTAGTTGCAATTATTTCTGCACATACTTAGCGCTCGCTGGCTCTCAGCACCGAAACAGGTGCATTATTTGCTCTCAGCGTTGGCTGCTTCTCGTAGAATCTTTTTATCACAGGAATCAGGTCTGCTAGTATCAAATATACCAGCATTTCTACCTGACGTCTCATGAGTAGTGTACTCCCACTCATCTTGCGTGGTTTCATCACTTTATCTCGACAACAAATCCTTCTCATTTTCCTTTTTATAAGGGAAACTTCGTCTCCGGAATGAATTATCCGATAATATCGGCATCTCACCCACGGGTACCTTGGTCTCTCCTCCTCTTAGGGAGATGAACTCTGCTTTTGCGCTAATTTCTTGCGTCCCAATCTCTGTTACAACGCCAATTAGCATTTCACTTTCGTTGTTAGCATTACTCTTTGTGCGCAAAGCATTCATTGTCTTTGATGTAGATTCCATCTGTATTCCTCACAGTTGTGTATAACTCTTGAAGATAAATTAAGTCTTTTACTTTTTCCATTGTTTTTCCGTGCTCTTTCTTGGGGACTTTCTCATGGCAGCAAGATGGCTTTGTATACTCCATCAATTATGCTACAATTTCTGTCCCTTTGAGAGGTCATCTCTTATCCAAATATATTCGCATTTTGCGTATTTTGGATATCCTCAGTACTGTCTCACCCTCCTCACCCTTTGCACCATTTTTACATTGGCGAACTTTGCTGTGTTTTGGTTGGACTTTCTCTAAGAATTAATTCTTCACACACGTACCTCGGCATATCTTGGTATACAAGTAACCAGGTTACTCATTCCCATCTGACAATGCAATCTTCGATATGCGCAGGCTATTCAACCTCAGCAATCTCTTAGATTTCACCTGTTATTCCGTAGATACTTTTCATACATCTTCTCCACAAATATTAGTGTTCAGGTTGGTGGTTAGACCAACACACACTGGTAAGACTGATGTGACACCTTTCAGGACGCCCCATTTGTCATGTTTTACCTTGTTTCTTCGTAGAATCTTTTCTTCGCACATTTCCCAAGCATGTTACAGTTATTCTAACTGACTTACATCAGGGCCCGCAGCGACTGCCGCAGAAGTTCGTTATTTCAGGTCGTTTTCTCGGATGGCAACAACCATCTTTCTTCAACCAAAACCAGTGATTTCTCATTAGTTTTCGAACTTTGCAGCAGTGCGTGCATGTTAGCGTCGACGACGTCGTGATTCCATCGGATATATCCGCAAGAACACGCGTAGTACTTACCACTCCACTACTAGTAGGGGAGTCGTGATGTACTTTTAACCAGAATTTCTGGCGCTTTACAGCGACAAACCTTCAGTTATCTCGACACTTCTCATCCCGACCTCTACGGTGGGATTTGGTGCGCATAAGATGCGTTTACCTTGCGTAAGAACGGCGTATCCGCCAGTCGTCAGACTGGCACGCGTGTATTCTGTTCGCAAAGCGTGTATCGTGTGTTTAGAGACCTCGTAGAGGTCGGGTACGTCATAGGTACTTTCCTCAGTATACGGGTCACAATTTCTTCCTATCTCTATCTAGTCAGGGGTTTCCCCCTATTCAGCCACGGTGTATTGACTCACTGCGGTCACCACCGCCACCGGCTTGTAGGCTCTCGGTCTTTACGACCTTAGCGTCCTTATCACCAGTAGCGACCTTGATGGCCTTAGTGAGGTCTTCACACTCGAAGTCCGGTAGACCGTCAATCTTGTAGATTGACCTACCGTCTCGGGTCATGTACACCTTGATGGTTGCTCCCATCAGTTGTAGCCTCCTGTTGTTGAACTTTGGTTTCTTTGAACTGACGGAGTAGACGAGTCTCCAAGATGGATTTCAACCATCCTGCACTCTTCTTCCCCGTTTCCGAAGTCTGCCTTAGCAGACACAGCGTCAGAAGTCCTCGCAATGCGATGTCCGGCCTTCTTAACCACTTTCTTCGTAGTAGCAATATTGTAGTTCTCGTAGAGTTTCTCCAACTCGTTTACCATACGCTCTTGGTCATTCCCGTAGCCGGGATTGTACATGTGAACGTCGTAAACTCCGCTACCGTCATCTCTGACTTTCAGACCGATGTCTGCGTGATGACCCGGTCTGCGAATTACTACTTCGCAGACGGGTGCATTGTAGACACCAGCAGGTTTAGCGTTGTAAACCACAGTTGCTCCTTCCCACGTCTCGGATACCTGTTCGGCAATCACGTCCGTGTGTTCTTCCATTAAGTTCGTTTTTGCAGTCATTTTGTGTGACATATTTTTAATTTCACCTCGTTCTAATCGACCAAAAAAAAGACACCCGTACCCACAGTTGTTTAACCGTGAGCACGGGTGCCTATTTTTGAATCTCTCTAGTAGGGCGTATAGAGTGAACCCCTATACCCCTTTTCATAACTACTCATTACTCCAACGTTCGCCCCTTTTCAATCGGGCTATGTCGTCTGAAATTCGGTCCTCTTGACTTACCTCGGCATTATAGTTCGACGAGTGCTTTGCTCCCCTGTCGTTCTTTGCCTTCTCTCGGTTGGCCTTCTTGATTTCCGATGGTGACATGGTGTATTCATCAGGTGCAGCCCTATGATGCGCTGCATACCTTTGCCACTTTGGTTTCCTGTCTATGAGATACTTGCCATCCTTTCCTCTGAACCACTGCATCAGTGACGGTTTGTCACCAAAGGCAGTGCTTCCGATGTAGCACTTCTCCTTACCTTTATCGGTATAGACAGCAAACTCCATTTCGAACTTCACTGGCCCGTCAACCGATATCTTGTGTAAGACATCAGGCAAAGACCCCTTGAGTTTCTTGGTAGTTTCCGACCACCCCGGCACCTTGGATATCGTGACTCCTTCGAAGCCATTCACTATTTTCAGAATCTGCTTTGAGTCGCAGTACCCCTGATTATAGAGAATCATTAGGATATCCGGTATGTGCCAGCCCATGTGGATAACGCGTCCGCGCTGTCTCCACTTGCTTTGGGTGGTTAATGTTTGGATAATGAAGTCAGTTCTAGTTTCTTCGTTTCTGAAGTCGTCCCACTCTGTCCAACCGGCTACGGTGTTAACCGAGTTTTGATTAGTCAATAGTGAGCCGAGGAAAGCAAATAGGTATTTTACGACTTTTTCGTCCCAAAAGAACGCGCCAACCATAACTTGCTCTCCAGTACGGCCATGCCCCTTCTTGTTCGTTTTCTTAGGGTGTGGCGTTTTACTGCTGCTCACCGCCACTGGGCGGTGAACTACTTTCTTCATTCCATTTTTGTTATCACTTTTCTTAGTCATAATCTCTCTAGTCGGCCTATAATTTATGGCCGGTGTAAACATTGACGGTGAGCCCACCTATCAGTTTGGTGGGCTTTCCTTTCAATGCGTTGTTTGCATAGTTTTGGAAAGACTGAGCCATGCTCGCCTCTTTCACTTGTCTTAATGATTTACTCATCTAGTAGGGGAAAGCCCGAGTCAGAGACTCAGGTTTTCGACCATGTTGGAAATCTCTTCCTCAGTTCTAGAGAAATCGTTTCCTGCTTTGCTCCTTAGGAGTTCGGCAATCGCGTTAATGCTCATGCCTGCACTTCTTAGATTAGCGTAGTTTCTAGACATCCAATCGACTTCGTCTTGGGTCCATGGGACTCCAAGGTCTTTCTCTTGGGGGTTCTTTTCCACAACGCCTCTCTTGTAAGAGTTGTTTTCTAGCCAACGTATGCAGTGGCGGACGAATCGTCCGTCACCTCTGTCGGTAGTCCTCCTCAACCAGTGAGCAGGCTTCCTAGACACTCTAGAAAGAGTGTATGCTGCTTCCTCAGGGCTATCACTTCTTTCGACGTGAGCCCTAAAGGTAACTTCTCCTTTGGGTAGTGCGTCAAGTCTCTCCTTGCTGGTGAACTTGACGTATGGTCTTGATTTCTTCCCTTTCTTCGGCTTTGCCGATTTCTTCTTTCGAACCACGTTCTTGATGTATTTTTCTACACTGTAAACGACGCTTCCCGATGGCTTTCGACTTCTCGACGTTAGCCATATTTCCTTGTCACTTGAAAGTTCATGCAGTATGGCTGCCGCTGTTGGGCGGTCACCATTCGTTTCTGCTAGTGCTTCTTCAAATGTTCTTAGTCCATCAGGCAAAGTAGCCAATCTCGCTTCACTCAGGTTCTTGAACTTGTCAAGACTCTGAACGTAACTCATCTTCTTCTTGCCTTTGGTAGGATGCGCTTTCTTCTTTGGTTCGGACTTCTTTGATTTCTTAACAGACTTCTTTTCCGGTTCTGTGAACTCGGACAAGGTAGTCTGTCCCTCTACAAGGGTGGACCCCTCGTCTACTCCGATTTCGAAGTAGTCGTTAGGGTCTTCACCTCTGTTCTTCAGGGCAATCATCAAGTCAGCCATTTGGTTTAATTGAATTTTGATTTTCATTTTCATCACCTAATAGAGTGGTTGGCTCATGGCCTTGCCAACCTAAATGCTATTCTACATGACCCGCCGGTCATCTGCCTACTTAGCAACCTCAAAAATAAGAAAGAACCCTTCACAGACTCATACGCAGGTGCGTATCGAGTCGTTTGTGGGTTGTGAGTCCACGACTCTCGCTATGGCCAACCCTACTAACCTACCTTCGTCCTCGTCTGCGAAGGTTCGCGGTGTTCTCTCTCTAGTAGTACCACCTCTCGGGCAAGTGGTACTATCGCCATATCGCATGGCACGGTCTCTTGGACCAAATAGACGGACTGTCAGACAAGGTAAAATAAGAGGATTCTTGTCTTAAGTTATAGGTAAGCCTACTTTATCATCTCACTGTACCTATACCCGAGCGTCTATCTAATAACTAGGATTGCAACTTACCTAGTTTACTTTTACTCCCTTCTCTTATGGTAAGAGAACTTCGCAGGATTTGCCGCAGCCGTAAATGCTTCACCGCCCTCGCTCAACATTGACAATTATTTAGTCGTAGGGGGCTTAGGTTGCGCGGTCTATCTAATAAAAAAAATAAGCACCATGAAAACCAATCCATGATGCTTAATTCTAGTAAACCAATCGAATAAATCCGATTGACTCACCTCAATCCAAGTTGCTGGCCGATTACAAAAGTATCGAACCGGGCAGCGACCCGAAAAGCGTTACCCGGAGGTCCCGGATAAACTGTCATCCCCGAAGGGAATCCTTTCTATCTAGTAAGCCAATCGAATAAATCCGATTGACTCACCTCAATCAACACCGGTGAAGGCGTCGAAAGCGTTATCCGAAGATTCCGGATAAACCGTCATCCCAAAAGGGAATCCTTTCTATCTAATGTGAGAGGGAGGTGGTGTAGTGGCCTATCACTACTAACTAGTATAACACGGTGATGAGATACATTGTCTTTCCTCCCCCTCATATACTATACGTCAGAATACATACCGGTATAGTGCATTAGTATCTATAATACCGGTATATACTGTATATCTAGTAGGACAAGACTATTCTAGCCCTGCCTGTATTTCTAAGAACTTGTTCGCGCACTTCTTGGTGCAGGTGTTCAGTAGAACCCTGCTCCTTGCACCTTTGCGTGGGGTGAACTTCGTAGAGCACATGTAGCACTCTAGGTCCCCATCAGGTAACGTCTTGTATAGGTAAGTCTTTGGAAGGAAAGCATCTTCTAGATACATCCCATTCACACTCTTCACATTGTCCAGTTGGCCCATCACCTGATGGAAGTAAGTCTTACTTCTACTCAGGAGTTGCCAACTAACCCTGTGATTACTGACCATTTTCCTATTCGGTTTCCTACAGAACTTCTTCGCCGGTATCGTGGACAGATGTTTTGCAAAATCTATACCATTAAATACCGAACCTACTGGTAGGCCTTCTACATACCTCACAGCGACTTCTTTCAGTCCCTTGTGGTCGTATGACATACCGTTACCAGCAGGCATGTTCACTCACCCCAATTATTACGCCTATAATGTTTATTCTCATCTAGTGGGTACTAGACCCGTAATCGCCACTCGGCTCTCTTTGTCCTGTCGGCGATGAACCTCCCTTCCTTGTCGGAAGCGAGGATACCGGAAATAGCAGCCGTATGTGGTATCCAGCGAACCCCATTGTGATTATCAATCACATAGTCCGCTATTTGTCTACCTGTCATCGGCCCTTGTAGAGTTATTGCCTCTGCTGCTATGTTCCTTATTCTATCTTTGACTGTTCCTTTTCGTACACTCATCTAGTAGGAGAATCACTTCTCCTTGTTTGCGTGATATCGTGCGCGTCTTCTCGCATTTATCTCCTCACGATTCTCTTCGCAGTACTTGCGGTGTCTCGCCCTTTCCTTCTCACGATTCTCTTCGCGGTACTTGCGTTTTCTCGCTAGTTCCTTCTCACGATTCTCTTCGTAGTACTTGCGTTTTCTCGCCCTTTCCTTCTCACGATTCTCTTCGTAGTACTTGCGTTTTCTCGCCGCTTCCTTCTCACGATTCTCTTCGCGCCACTTGCGTTTTTGCGCATTTTTCTTCTCACGCATACAGTCATCACAGAACTTCTTCTGTGGAACGTAAGAGAATATGTTATCACACGTCTCACATATAGTTATTTTTTTCAACGAAATCAGTCTCTTGATTTCCTCGAATGTTTCTTCACTTATGTCATCCATCTAGTAGGAGAATCACTTCTCCTTGTTTGCGTGATATCGTGCGCGTCGTTTCGCTTTTATCTCCTCACGATTCGCTTCGTAGTACTCTCTTGCTTTCGCATTTATCTCCTCACGATTCGCTTCGTAGTAATTGCGGTGTCTCGCTAGTACCTTCTCACGATTCTTTTTGCGATATTTGCGTTCTATCGCTCGTACCTTCTCACGATTCTCTTCGCGGTACTTGCGGTGTCTCGCTAGTACCTTCTCACGATTCTTTTTGCGATACTCGCGTTGTCCCGCTAGTACCTTCTCACGATTCTCTTCGTAGTATTTGCGGTGTCTCGCATTCTTCTTCTCACGCATACAGTCATCACAGAACTTCTTCTGTGGAACGTAAGAGAATATGTTATCACACGTCTCACATATAGTT
>MDSW01047055.1_pt1 | contig 24613 bp, 23 predicted proteins | sample 811171 | NCBI WGS metagenome assembly MDSW01 (sample SAMN05326641, study PRJNA326480) | marine metagenome | isolation source: seawater | place: Atlantic Ocean: North West | collected 2012 | reverse complement strand
CTTATGAAAAAAAAAATCTCTTTAATTGGCGCTGGTCAAATAGGTGGTACATTAGCACATTTGATCGGATTAAAAGAATTAGTAAATGAAGTTGTTTTGTTTGATGTTGCAAAAGGTATTGCTCAAGGAAAGGCTTTAGATATTGCACAATCATCTTCTGTAGATGGTTTCAATGTCAATTTTTCTGGTACAGATAATTATCAAGATATAAAAAATTCAAATGTGATAATTATAACCGCAGGAGTTCCTAGAAAACCAGGGATGAGTAGAGATGATTTATTGGGCATAAATCTAAAAATTATAAAACAAGTGGCCGAAGGAATAAAAACTTATTCTCCAGATGCCTTTGTAATTTGCATTACCAATCCTTTAGATGTGATGGTTATGGCCTTTCAAAAGTTTTCTGGATTGCCAACAAATAGGGTAGTTGGTATGGCTGGAATATTGGATAGCTCAAGGTTTAAACTTTTTTTATCTAGAGAGTTAAATACTCCAGTCAAAGAAATTGAATCAATGGTGATGGGTGGTCATGGAGATACAATGGTACCTTTGCCAAGATTTACAAAGGTATCAGGCAAACCTTTAATAGAGCTTGTTAATGATGGAAAAATTTCTTTAGAAAAATTAGAGAGTATAAATCAAAGAACTAGGGATGGAGGAGCAGAAATAGTAAAATATTTAGAAAAAGGTTCAGCTTTTTATGCTCCAGCTGCTTCAGGAGTTGAAATGGCCAAAGCTTATCTTGAAGATGAAAAGAAACTAATTCCTTGTGCAGCTTATTTAAGTGGTGAATATGGAATTAAAGATATTTATGCAGGTGTTCCAATAATAATTGGTAAAAATGGAGTAGAGAAAATTGAGGAAATAGATTTAAATGAAAAAGAAAAATCAGAATTTCTCAGATCTGTTGATGCAGTTAAAAAACTTTGGCAAACAGCATCAATAATTGATCCTGATTTGGCTAAATAATAATGAATATTCACGAGCATCAGGCTAAGCAAATTCTAAAAAAATTTGGAGCAATAGTTCCGGATGGAGTCTTCGCATTTAATGTCGAGGAGCTTTTAAAAAAATCTAAGCTATTAAAAACAGATAAATATGTTTTAAAAGCACAGATTCATGCTGGAGGAAGAGGAAAAGCAGGTGGAGTAAAAATTTTAAATAATCTTGTGGAATTAGAAAAATCTGCAAAAGAACTTCTAGGACAAAAACTTGTAACCCATCAAACTGGCCCAGAAGGAAGAGAAGTAAAAAGACTTTATGTTGAGGCTTCTTCAAATATTGATAAGGAGTTTTATTTATCTTGTTTAGTTGATCGGTCTACTTCAAAAATTGCATTTATCTCAAGCGACCAAGGTGGGATAGATATAGAAGAAGTAGCTGCTAAATCACCTGATAAAATTCTAACTACTAAAGTTGAATTAAATGAGGAGATTTCTGATGAAGATTGTGAAAAGATTATTAAAATATTTAATTTGGAAGGTAATCCAAAAAATGAAGCAGTCTCTTTAATAAAATCAATATATAAAATGTTTACTCAAACTGACGCAAACATGGTTGAGATAAATCCATTAATATTAACTAGTGAAAAAAAAATTGTCTGCTTAGATGCAAAAGTTAATTTTGATAGTAATGCTTTATTTAGACAACCTGAAATTTTAAAGCTTAGAGACTTAAATGAAGAAGATCCAGCAGAAATTGAAGCAAGTAAACACGATTTAGCTTATATAAAATTAGATGGAAGTATTGGATGCATGGTAAATGGAGCTGGGCTAGCTATGGCTACTATGGATATAATAAAATTATATGGTAAAGAGCCTGCAAATTTTTTAGATGTTGGTGGAGGAGCTTCAAAAGAAAAAGTTTCAGCAGCTTTTAAAATAATTTTATCAGATAAAAATGTTAAAGGAATATTAATTAATATTTTTGGTGGAATTATGAGATGTGATGTTCTTGCTCAAGGAGTAGTAGATGCAGCAAAAGAGATAAATATTAATGTCCCACTTGTAGTAAGATTAGCAGGTACAAATTTTAAAGAAGGAAAAGAAATATTAGATAGTTCAAGTTTAAAATTAATTTCAGCAGAAAATCTTGACGATGCTGCAAAAAAGATTGTTGAGGCTATAAAATAAATGTCAATTTTAGTTAACAAACATACTAGATTAATCTGCCAAGGTTTTACTGGTTCGCATGGAACATTTCATTCTGAGCAGGCAATTAATTATGGAACTAAATTAGTTGGTGGTGTTACACCAAAAAAAGGTGGCCTAAAACATTTAGGTTTACCAGTCTTTAATACTGTAAAAGAAGCCAAAAATGAAGAGGGTGCTAATGCAACGATGATATATGTTCCTGCAAAATTTGCAGCTGCAGCAATCGTTGAAGCAATTGAAGCATCAATTGAACTTATAGTTTGTATAACCGAAGGAATCCCTATTCAAGATATGATTAAAGTAAAACAAAAATTGTTAAATTCAAACTCTAGATTAATTGGTCCAAACTGCCCAGGAATTATAACACCTGAAGAGTGCAAGATTGGTATTATGCCTGGCAATATTCATAAGAAAGGATCTGTTGGCATAGTTTCTAGATCAGGTACTTTAACTTATGAAGCAGTTGCACAAACAACCGAAAATGGACTTGGACAATCAACCTGTATTGGTATTGGTGGCGATCCTATCAATGGTACTAGTTTTATTGATTGTTTAGATTTGTTTTTAAAAGATCCAGATACCCAGTCTATTTTAATGATTGGAGAAATTGGTGGTACTTCAGAAGAGGATGCATCAGATTTTATTAGAAATCATAAAATTAAAAAACCAATGGTCGGCTTTATTGCTGGACTAACAGCTCCACCAGGAAGAAGAATGGGCCATGCAGGGGCTATAATTTCAAGAGGTAAAGGCGGAGCTGAAGATAAAATAAAAATAATGCAAGATGCTGGTATAACGATTGCAGAATCACCAGCAGAAATAGGTAAAACTTTATTTAACAAATTGTCACTTTAAAATTCTCTTTAAGAGATTATAATATAATAATAACTAATGTCATCTTCAAAAAATATTGAAATTTCAAAAACATCTTTTCTGAGCAAATCAAATAGTGCTTTTATAGAGGATATGTACATTAGATTTTTAGAAAAAGATCCTAGCTTACCTGAAAGTTGGAGAAGTTATTTTTTAAGTTTAGGAGAAAATATAGACATAATTACTAAAGAAATAAAAGGGCCAACTTGGAATCCAAGACCAAAAAAAATTATCATTGAAAAAAATAAAGATAAAGAATACAAAAATAATTTACAATCTAATATTATACCTGATAAAAAAGATTTAGAAAAAAGTAAAGCAGATTCAATCAGGGCAATTGCATTGATAAGAGCTTATAGAATTAGAGGTCATCTAATTGCAAATTTAGATCCATTAGGAATTATGAAAAGGGAGTATTTAAATGAATTACATCCTTCTGATCATGGTTTTGAAAAAAACGAATATGATAAGAAAATATTTTTATACTCATATATGGATAAAGGTTATGCATCAATTAATGAAATTATTTCTTCTTTAAAAAAAATTTATTGTTCGACTATAGGGGTTGAGTATATGCATATTTCTGATCCTGAAGAAAAAGTATGGTTTAGGAATCGACTCGAAAAAGAAGAAAATCAATTAAAATTTACAAATAATGGAAAAAAGGCGATATTATTAAAACTTATACAGGCCGAGGGTTTTGAAAAATATTTAGCTTTAAAATTTGTTGGAACAAAAAGATTTGGATTAGATGGAGCTGAGTCTCTTATACCAGCATTAGAACAAATAATTAAGAGAGGTGGGCAACTTGGAGTTAAAGAAATTAAAATAGGAATGCCTCATAGAGGAAGGTTAAATGTTCTAGCAAATGTTTTACAAAAATCTTATAAAAGAATTTTTAATGAGTTTGCTGGTGAGTTTGCAAATACTCCATCAGATTCTACTGGAGATGTGAAATATCATTTAGGAGCCTCATCTAATAGGGTATTTGATAATAACCAAGTTCACATAAGTTTAACTGACAATCCATCACATTTAGAGGCTGTAGACCCAGTTGTTTTAGGACAAACAAGAGCAAAACAATTTTATCATGGTGATACTGAGAGAAAAAAAGTAATACCTATTTTAATTCATGGGGATGCTGCATTTGCTGGACAAGGAGTAGTAGCAGAATGCTTTTCTATGTCGGGATTGCCTGGACATAATACTGGTGGAACAATACATATAATTGTAAATAATCAAATTGGTTTTACGACAAGCCCAAGGTTTGCAAGGTCAAGTCCTTATCCATCTGATCTTGGTAAAATAGTTGAAGCTCCAATATTACACTGTAATGGTGATGATCCCGAAGCAGTTTTACATTGCGCAAGGATTGCAATTGAGTTTAGACAAAAATTTAAAAAGGATGTTGTAATTGATATGGTCTGTTATCGAAGATTTGGTCATAACGAGGGGGATGAACCATCATTTACCCAACCACTAATGTATGAAAAGATTAGAAATCATCCAAGTGTAGTAAATGTATATGCAAAAAAATTAATAGATGAGAATTCAATAAGTAATAAAGAATTTGATGATATAAAAAAAGATTTTAAAAAACTCCTAGATGATCAGTTTAAAGATGCAAAAAATTATAAACCTAAAATCGAATGGTTTGAAGGTGCTTGGTCGAGATATAAACCTGAAAAAGGAAAAGATAAAAGAGGAAAAAGTGGTGTCGAATTAAACAAACTTATTAATATTTCTGATAAGATCCATAGCATTCCTTCAAATTTTAATGTTCATAAAACAATTTCTAAAATATTTGAATTAAGAAAAGAAACTATCAAGAATAGAAAAGGAATAGACTGGGCAACTGCTGAATCTTTAGCTTTTGGATCTTTATTAGATGAAGGGAATCCTGTAAGATTAGTGGGACAAGATTCTGGAAGAGGAACTTTTAGTCAAAGACATTCTGTTTTAAGAAATCAATTAGACAATTCTAGATATATACCATTAAATAATATTTCAAATAATCAAAAAAGATTTGAAATAGTTGATAGTTTACTTTCTGAACTTGCAGTTCTAGGATTTGAATATGGATACAGCCTTGTTGAACCAAGCACCCTTACAATTTGGGAAGCTCAATTTGGTGACTTTGCAAATGGAGCTCAAGTAGTTATTGACCAATTTATTGTTTCAGGTGAGAGGAAATGGTCTAGAGCGAGCGGTTTGGTGATGTTACTACCACATGGGTATGAAGGACAAGGACCAGAACATTCATCAGGCAGATTAGAAAGATTTTTACAATTAAGTGCACAAGAAAATATTCAAGTTATTAATTGCACTACACCAGCAAATTATTTTCATGCTTTAAGAAGACAAATTCATAGGGACTTTAGAAAACCCTTAATTGTAATGACGCCAAAATCACTACTAAGACATAAAAAATGTATATCAAATCTTGAGGATTTTAGTAAGAAAAATTCTTTTCATAGAGTTCTTTGGGACCATGCCTTAGAAAAAAATAGTGGACTTATTGAACTCAAAAAAAATAATAAAATTAGAAAAGTCATTTTATGCTCTGGAAAAATATATTTTGATTTAATTGAAGCAAGAGAAAATTTAAAGATTGATGATGTAATAATATTTCGAATCGAACAGCTTTACCCTTTTCCTGTAAAATCTTTAGTAAAAGAAATAAAACCATATGCCAAAAATGCAAAATTCTATTGGTGTCAAGAAGAACCAAAAAATATGGGAGCTTGGTTTTCTGTAAGAGATTATATTCAATGGACTTTAGATTATATTGGAGCTAATAATAATAAAATTTCTTTTATTGGAAGAAGTCCAGCAGCCTCTCCAGCTACTGGATATGCTAAAAGGCATATAAAACAACAGAAAGAGATTATAAATAAAGTATATAAATAAAAATATGAGTGAAAAAATATTAGTACCTGCTTTAGGAGAAAGTATAACAGAAGCGACAGTCTCTAAATGGCTAAAGAATAAAGGTGAAAGTTTAAGTGCAGATGAACCAGTTGTTGAATTAGAAACTGACAAAGTAAATCTTGAAGTACCATCTCCAATTGATGGTGTTTTAAGTGAGATTAATTTTAATAATGGAGATACTGTAGAGGTTGGGGCAACTTTAGGCACTATTTCAGGAGCAAAAAATGAAAATATCAAAATAAAAAAAGAAGAACCTCTAAAAGAAAAAAAAGATAATGTTATAAATTTTGATAAAGAGACAAAACTTTTTAATGAAAGAAAAATTGAAAATGATCAAAACCCAGAAAAACCACTTATACTAACAAAAGAAGTTAATAAGATAGAAAAAGTTGTAAATAATAATACATTATCACCTGCAGTAAGAAAAATTGTTCAAGAAAATAAAATAGATATAAATACTGTTAAAGGTACAGGAAAAGATGGGAGATTGTTAAAAGGTGATTTAATTAATCTTATGAATGAGTCCCCAAAACCTTCTGAAAGAAAAATTCAATTTGGTGAAGAGGAACGAATAAAAATGAGCAGACTGAGGCAAACAATAGCAAAAAGACTAAAACAAGCTCAAGAAAATGCAGCCATGCTTACAACATTTAATGAAGTTGATATGACTAATATCATAGATATGAGAAATGAAAACCAGGAAGATTTTCAAAATAGATTTGGAATTAAACTTGGCTTCATGTCTTTTTTTGTAAAGTCTTGTATTGTTGGACTTAGATCTTTTCCAGCAATAAATGCTGAGGTTGAAGATCAAGAAATAATTTATAAAAATTATTATAATATTAGTTTTGCAGTTGGAACAGATAAAGGACTGGTAGTGCCAGTAATAAAAAATGCAGACGAATTATCTTTTGCTGATATAGAAAAAAATATTAAATTATTATCTGACAAAGCTAAAAATGGAAATCTAACTATTGAAGATTTACAAGGTGGTACTTTTACTATAAGCAATGGAGGAGTTTATGGTTCTATGTTATCAACTCCTATTCTAAATCCACCACAGTCAGGAGTACTTGGAATGCATAATATTGTTGAAAGACCAGTTGTAATAAACGGCGAGATTAAAATAAGACCAGTAATGTATCTCGCATTATCTTATGACCATAGAATAATTGATGGAAAAGACTCTGTATCATTTTTAAAATTACTTAAAGAGAATCTTGAAGATCCAAGAAGATTATTTTTAGATATTTAAATGACTGAAAAATTTGAAGCAATTGTGATTGGAGGTGGACCGGGTGGCTATGTTTGTGCCATTAGATTAGCCCAATTAGGTATAAAAACAGCATGTATAGAGTCTCGTGGTACTCTAGGCGGAACATGTTTGAATATTGGATGTATACCATCTAAAAGTTTACTCAATCTTTCTGAAAATTTCTTAAAGGCTAAGAGCTTTTCAAAACTTGGAATAGAGATAGGAGAAGTAAAGCTTAATCTTCAAAAAATGATGCAAAATAAAGATAAAGCAGTTACTATCCTTACAAAGGGTGTAGAATTTCTATTTAAAAAAAATAAAGTAACTTACTTTAAAGGTATTGGGAAATTAAAATCAAATTCTGAAGTGTCCATTATTGATAAAGATAACAAAGAGACAGTCGTAAAAAGTGATAAAATAATTATAAGTACTGGATCTGAACCATTATCTTTACCCAATTTAAATTTTGATGAAGAAAAAATTATATCATCTACTGGTGCATTATGTTTGAAAAAAGTTCCAAAAAAAATGATTGTAATTGGAGGAGGTTATATTGGTCTTGAAATGGGATCAGTTTGGTCAAGATTAGGATCCGAGGTACATGTTATTGAGTTTTTAGACCATATAACACCTGGAATGGATAAAGAAATATCCAATGAATTCATGAAAATTTTAAAAAAACAAGGAATGATATTTCATCTAGGAACAAAAGTTGAGACTATTAAAAAAAATAATAACAGCGTTGAAATTAATACAAAGGATGTTAGTGGAAAAAAGCAAAAATTTGAAAGTGATGTTGTGTTAGTTTCTATTGGAAGAAAACCTTATACAAAAAATTTAAATTTAGATAAAGTTGGTATAAATTTAGATGAAAAAAATAGAATTAAAGTTAATAAAAACTTTGAAACAAATATAAAAAATATTTTTGCCATTGGAGATGTAATTGAAGGACCTATGCTAGCGCATAAAGCTGAGGAAGAAGGGATTGCGGTTGCTGAATTGATATCTGGTCAATCTGGACATGTAAATTATGATGTTATACCAGGTGTAATTTATACTACACCTGAAGTTGCTTATGTGGGCAAAACAGAAGAACAATTAAAAAGTCTAGGGTTAAATTATAAAACAGGAAAATTTCCATTTATGGCAAACTCAAGAGCAAAGGCTATAGATGAACCCGAAGGTTTTGTAAAAATTCTGGCAGATGAAAAAACTGATAAAGTTTTGGGAGTCCATCTAATAGGACCACATGCAGGAGAGCTTATTGCAGAAATGGCATTAGCAATGGAATTTGGAGCAAGTTCAGAGGATATAGCAAGAACTTGTCATGCTCATCCTACATTTTCTGAGGCTGTTAAAGAAGCAGCATTATCAGTAGATAAAAGACAGATTCATTCGTAATATATTTTCATATTTAAATATGAAAGTTCCAATTTTATTACCCAATATATTTAATCATCCATTTACTTATGATTCTGCGAATTTAAATCTAAAAGTGGGAGATTATGTAGAAGTGCCTTTTGGTAAAAATAATAAGTGTGGAATTGTTTGGAATGAATTTGAGAAAGATTTTAAAAAAAATGTTACTATCAAAAAAGTTTTAAGAAAACTAGAAATTCCACCCCTAAGTAAAAAAACTATAAAATTTTTAAATTGGTTTTCGGAATATAATATGGCTCCTAGAGGAATGTCATTAAAACTCCATTTATTAAGCAATGAAGGTATTGAATTACAAGATAAAAAAATCTATGAAAAATTTAATTTAATCAAAATAAAAAAAAATTATAATCTTTCAGACGAACAAAAAATAGCACTAAAAGAACTTATTAAAAATGATAATAAATTTAAAGTACATGTTCTAAAGGGAACTACAGGTTCAGGGAAAACTATTGTCTATTTCAATTCGTTGAAAAAGAAAATTGATGAGGGTTTTCAAGGAATTATTTTACTTCCCGAAATAGGATTGACAAGTGAATTTCAAAATAAATTTAGAGAATTTTTTGGTTTTGAGGCAGCAGTTTGGCATTCATCAATAACTAAAAAAAATAAGAAAATAGTTTGGAATGGATTAGCTACAGGAAGAATAAAAGTTGTCATTGGTGCAAGATCATCATTATTTTTGCCATTTAATAATTTAGGCATAATTATATTAGATGAGGAACATGACCAATCTTATAAACAAGATGATGGTATTACTTATAATGCTAGAGATATGGCAATAGCAAGAGCTTCGTTTGAAAATATACCAATAAATCTGGTTACTGCAGTACCATCAATTGAAACATTTGAAAATATGAAAAAAGGAAAATATAACTTTTCAAATCTTAAAAAAAGATTTAAAAATGCCAAACTTCCTAACCATGAAATAATTAATTTAAATACAAGTAAATTAAAAAAAAATTCATGGTTAACAAAAGAAATAATCAATAAGGTAAAATTTCATTTAAAAAAAAATGATCAAGTACTTTTCTTTGTAAATAGAAGAGGCTTTGCACCATATGTACTTTGTAAAAAATGTTTAAAAGTTCATAGTTGTCCAAATTGTTCAATTAACTTAGTTTTCCATAAAAAAATAGGAAATCTTCTATGTCATTATTGCGGTTATAAAACAAATCTTCTGAGAAAATGTAACAAAGATGAAAATTGTGAATTTATATTTAGCGGACCAGGTGTTGAAAAAATATTTGAGGAAGTAAAAAGAATATTTCCTGATAAAAATCATATGATATTTTCTAGTGATACGATGAATAAAAAATCATCTACAGAAATTATAAAAAAAATTATTGAAAATAAAATTCAAATTTTAGTTGGAACTCAATTGATTTCTAAAGGTTTTCATTTTCCAAATTTAAATTGTATAGTTATTGTCGATTTTGATTTATCATTGAATGGACATGACTTAAGAGGAGCCGAAAAAAATTTACAGTTATATCATCAACTTTCAGGTAGAGCTGGTAGAGCTGGTAGTCCTGCAACTGTTTATTTTCAAACATATAATGTCAATTCGAATTTAATTAATGAAATTATAAATTCTGATCCAGATATTTTTTTATCAAGAGAATTACAGCTAAGAAAGAAAAATAACCTGCCACCTTTTGAGAGATTTATATCAATAATTTTAAGTGGAAAAAATAAGGAAAAAGTTGAAAGTTTTGGAATTAAACTTAAAAAATATTTACATATGAAATTAAACATAAAAATATTAGGACCAGTAACTGCACCTATCTTTAAAATTAAAAAAAATTTTAGGTACAGAATGTTGATTAGATTAAAAAAAAACCAGAAAATACAGAAAGAGCTTTTTAATATTTTAAGTGAGTATAAAAATTCATATGAAATAAAACTAGCGGTTGATGTTGATCCAATTAGCTTTAATTAATTGAGCAAAATAGGGCTTTTTGGCAAATCTGTCGCTTGAAGAGATTAGTTTCATATGCTAATTAAACTCAAATTTTATAACCATCAAATAAGGAAATAAATTGACAAACTCTAGTACAGCTTCAATTTCTAGAATAAATAGTTATTCACTGGCGTTATATGAGTTAGGTAGTGAAAAAAATTGTTTAGAAGAAATAGAGAAACAAGTATCTGAATTATTTATTTTAATTAATGATAAAGAATTTAATTACATAATAAAAAACCCAATAAACAAACAAGATGATCAATTAAAAATTGTAAATATAATTTCAGAAAGATTCAATTTTAATGAACTTCTTAAAAAATTCCTTATCTTCTTAGTTATTAAAAGAAGATTATTTTACTTAGGAGAAATATTAAAAGATTTTAAATCAATATGTTCAAAACAAAGAGGAGAAATACTAGCAAAATTAACCTCAGCTAAAGAACTTGAAGCAAATGAAATAAAAATACTTAAATCAGAACTTTCGAAAGATTTCGGTTCTAATGTGATTCTAAATTACAAATATGATCCAAGTTTGATAGGAGGATTAGTTATTCAAGTTGGGAGTTTAATGATAGATACTTCAATAAAAAGTAAGTTATTACAAATCGAAAATAAAATGATAGAGGCATAAATGGAAATTAATCCGTCAGAAGTAACAAAAATATTAAAAGAACAAATTAAAAAAATTGGAGATAAAGCAGAAGTTTCTGAAGTTGGACAGGTTTTATCAGTTGGTGATGGTATTGCTAGAATTTATGGATTGGATAATGTTCAAGCTGGAGAAATGGTTGAATTTTCAGATGGATCTAAAGGAATGGCACTTAATTTAGAAAGTGACAATGTTGGAGTTGTTATTTTTGGTGATGATAAATCTGTTAAAGAAGGTGATAATGTAAAAAGGACAGGCGCAATTGTAGATACTCCTGTAGGTAAAGAATTATTAGGAAGAGTTGTGGATGGTTTAGGGAATCCAATTGATGGAAAAGGTTCATTAGACAAAGGAGTAAAAAGAAGTAGAGTCGAAGTAAAAGCTCCTGGAATTATTCCTAGAAAATCAGTTAGTGAACCAATGCAAACAGGTTTAAAATCTATTGACAGTCTAGTTCCAATAGGAAGAGGTCAGCGTGAATTAATTATTGGAGATAGACAAACTGGAAAAACTGCAGTGGCAATAGATGCGATCATAAATCAAAAAAAAATTAATGAGTCAAATGATGAAAAGCAAAAATTATATTGTGTTTATGTAGCAATTGGTCAAAAAAGATCTACCGTTAGACAAATTGAAAAAACATTAGAAGAGGCTGGAGCAATGGAATACACAACAATAGTAGCTGCGACAGCTTCTGATGCAGCACCGCTACAGTTTTTGGCACCTTATACAGGTTGTGCAATGGGTGAATACTTTCGAGATAATGGAATGCACGCATTGATAATTTATGATGACCTTTCAAAGCAGGCAGTAGCTTATAGACAAATGTCGCTTTTACTTAGAAGACCCCCGGGAAGAGAGGCATATCCAGGCGATGTATTCTATTTACACAGCAGATTGTTGGAGAGAGCAGCAAAATTAAGTGACGAGCATGGTGGTGGATCTTTAACAGCTTTACCAATAATTGAAACTCAAGGAGGAGATGTATCTGCGTTCATACCAACAAATGTAATTTCAATTACAGACGGTCAGATATTTTTAGAAACTGAATTATTTAATCAGGGCATAAGGCCAGCAATTAATGTTGGATTATCGGTATCTAGGGTTGGTTCTTCAGCACAAACAAAAGCAATGAAAAAAGTTTCTGGATCTATGAAACTAGAACTTGCACAGTACAGGGAAATGGCAGCATTTGCCCAATTTGGATCAGATTTAGATGCTTCAACACAAAAACTTTTAAATAGAGGATCAAAACTAACTGAATTATTAAAACAGAACCAGTATTCTCCAATGACAGTTGCAGAACAAGTTGTATCAATTTTTTGTGGTGTTAAAGGACATCTAGATAACATCGAACAAAAAAATATTGCAGACTTTGAAAAAAAGATTATTGAAAAATGTAAATCAGAAAAGCCAGAAATAATAGAATCAATAATAAGCAAAGACAATATTGAAGAGGATACTGAGAAATCTTTAATTGATATAATTAATGAACTTAAAAATAACTTAAAATCTTAGATTATGGCTAGTTTAGATGATTTAAAAAAAAGAATATCGAGTGTTAAATCTACACAAAAGATTACTAAAGCAATGAAAATGGTTGCTGCTTCTAAATTAAGAAGAGCCCAAGAGAGTGCTGAAAAAGGTAGACCATATTCAGACAAGATGAATAATATAATACTTAATTTGTCTAAAAGTATCTCAGATAAAGAGAACTCTCCTAAATTACTTTCTGGATCTGGAGAAAACAAAGTTCATCTATGTATTGTTATGACTTCAGATAGAGGTTTGTGTGGTGGTTTTAATACAAATATAATTAAAAAAGCAAAAGCATATTTTAGAAAAATTACAGATGAAGGAAAAATTCTTAAGATTATGACAGTAGGGTCCAAAGGTTATGATCAGCTAAAAAGAACTTATAAAGATAATATAATTGAAAAAATTTCCTTCAAAGATTCTAAATACGCTAATTATTTTGATGCTGAAAAAGTAGGAAATAAAATTATAAATAAATTTGAAAAAAAAGAATTTGATGTATGTACGATTTTTTATAACAAATTTAAAAATGTTATTACTCAAATACCCCAGGAACAACAAATAATTCCTTTAAAAACTTCTGATAATGAGGGAAGCTCATCAGAAAATAATTATGAGTTTGAACCTGAGGAAGATGAAATTTTAAGCAATTTATTACCTAAAAATATATCTACTCAAATTTTTAGAGCAATGTTAGAAAATTCAGCTAGCGAACAAGGTTCAAGGATGAGTGCAATGGACAATGCAACCAGAAACGCAGGTGAAATGGTTGATAAGCTTACTATTCAATATAATAGAAGCCGTCAAGCAGCAATTACAAAAGAATTAATCGAAATTATATCAGGAGCAGAAAGTTTATAATTATGAGAAAAGGACAAATTACCCAAGTTATAGGAGCAGTAGTAGATGTTAAATTTGATGGAGAATTGCCAGAAATATTAACAGCATTAGAGTGTAAAAATAGTGGCAATAGACTTGTTTTAGAAGTTGCACAGCATTTAGGCGAATCAAGTGTAAGAACGATAGCTATGGATGCTACAGAAGGTTTAAAAAGAGGAGATATAGTTACTGATACTGGAGCACCAATCAAAGTTCCTGTTGGACCTGAAACCTTAGGAAGAATTATAAATGTAATTGGTGAACCTATTGATGAAAAAGGAGAGGTTAAGACTAAAGAAAACTGGCCTATTCATAGATCAGCTCCAGAATTTAATGATCAATCAACTGAAACTGAAATTTTAGTGACAGGGATTAAAGTAGTTGATTTACTAGCACCTTATGCCAAGGGTGGTAAAATTGGTTTATTTGGTGGAGCAGGTGTCGGAAAAACAGTTCTTATTATGGAGTTAATAAATAATGTTGCAAAAGCGCATGGAGGTTTTTCAGTTTTTGCAGGAGTTGGTGAAAGGACTAGGGAAGGAAATGATCTTTATCATGAGATGATAGAATCAGGTGTTATAAAACCAGAAGGTAATGGATCAAAAGCAGCACTAGTTTATGGTCAAATGAATGAACCACCAGGAGCAAGAGCTAGAGTAGCTTTATCTGGTTTAACTGTAGCAGAATATTTTAGGGATCAAGAAGGTCAAGATGTACTTTTTTTTGTAGACAATATATTTAGATTTACACAGGCAGGTTCAGAGGTATCTGCACTACTAGGAAGAATTCCTTCTGCAGTTGGTTATCAACCAACATTGGCAACTGACATGGGAAATTTACAAGAAAGAATTACAACTACAAATAAAGGATCCATAACTTCTGTTCAAGCTATATATGTACCTGCAGATGATCTAACTGATCCAGCTCCAGCGACATCATTTTCTCATTTGGACGCAACAACTGTTTTATCTAGACAAATTGCAGAGATTGGAATTTATCCGGCTGTAGACCCATTAGATTCCACATCTAGAATTTTAGATCCAAGAATTGTTGGTGATGAGCACTACAGAGTTGCAAGAGAGGTACAAAAAATTTTACAGACATACAAATCATTGCAAGATATAATTGCAATTTTAGGTATGGACGAACTATCTGAAGAAGATAAACTTATAGTTGCAAGAGCAAGAAAAATTCAAAGATTTTTATCCCAACCATTTTTTGTTGCAGAAGTATTTACTGGTTCTCCTGGAAAATTAGTAGACCTAGAGTCTACAATAAAAGGTTTTGATGCTATCTGCAAAGGTGAATATGACCATTTACCAGAAGCAGCTTTTTATATGGTAGGAACTATTGAAGAGGCTATTGAGAAAGCTGAAAAAATGGCAAAAGAGGCTGCAGCTTAATGAGTGAAGAGTTTAAATTAGAAATTATCAATCCTGAAAAATCTTTTTTGCTAAAGGAGGATGTAACTGAAGTAGTAGTCCCAGCGTTTGAAGGTGAAATGGGAATACTCAAAGACCATATTTCAATTATATCATTCTTAAAGCCAGGAATTGTTAAAGTTTTTTCTAAATCTAATGAAGAAAAATACTATGTTGAAGATGGAATAATTGAATTTAAAGATAATAATATGTCAATTTTAACTAGTAATATCTTCAATACATCAAATATGGATAAAAACAAAATTAATGAGATAATAAAAGAAGCAGAAAAAGAAGTAACCAATGAGGGAATTGATGATCAAAAAAAGTATTTAATAGATCAAAAAATTGAGGTTTTAAGATCTTTAAATTAATTCAAAATTTTTTTTACTTTTTCTTTAATATTTTTGTATACATCTAATTTAAATTTAACAACTACATCTGTAATTTTATCTAACTCAATCCATTTCCATTCCAGAAATTCAGGATGGTGAGTTTTAAGATTAATTTCGCTATCTTTCCCTTTAAATTTCATTAAAAACCATTTTTGCTCTTGTCCTCTGTACTTGCCTTTCCATATAATTCCCAAAAGATTATCTGGTAATTCATAAATAGTTTTACCCTCTATCTCCTTTACTAATTCAACTTTTTCAATACCAGTTTCTTCCTTAAGTTCCCTATAAGCTGCAGATAAAAGATTTTCTCCACTGTCAACTCCTCCCTGGGGCATTTGCCAAAAGTTTTTTGGATTATCTATTCTTTTTGCAACAAAAACTTTGTTTTCATTATTAAGTAAAATTATTCCAACGCCCTTTCTTAGGGGTAAATTTTTATTTTTATTTACCATTTTTAACCTCTTAAAAGTTTAACAGCAAATTTTAATTGGTTATCTGTTTCAGTATTAATTCTAAAATCTTCAGAACTTTCTGCTACTTCGATATCTGGAGTAATTCCAACTCCTGAAATTGATTTTCCAGAAGGTAAATAATATTTTGATATTGTTAGTCTAATAGCACCATTATTTTTTAATGGTATAATTGATTGAACTGAACCTTTACCATAGCTATTTTCTCCAACGACGATAGCTCTTTTATGATCTTGCAAAGCTCCAGCAACTATTTCAGCTGCTGATGCTGAACCATAATTAATTAAAACTATAAGTGTTTCTCCATCAATAATATCTCCTTTCTTTGCAAACCATTTTCTATTCTCATTATTTTTTCTTCCTTTTGTTGCAACTATTTCTCCATTATTTAAGAAAAAATCTGAAATTTTAATTGCTTGAGATAAAAGTCCACCAGGATTATTTCTTAAATCTAAAATATATTTTTGAATATTATCTTCATTTTTAAATTCTTTTATTACTTTTTTAATTTGATCAGAACTATTTTCATTAAAAGAGGTTAATCTTATATATCCTAAATCATCATCTATTATTTTAGATTTAACAGATTGTACCTCTATTACATCCCTTACAATTTCAAAAATAAATGCTTTTTTAACACCAATACGCCTAACTGTTATTTCAATTTTAGTTCCTATCGGACCTCTCATAAGTTCTACAGCTTCACTAAGAGTTTTACCTTGTACTTGAATACCATTAATTTTAACAATGTAATCTCCAGCTTTTACACCAGCCTTTTCAGCAGGTGAGTTATCGATAGGTGTTATAACTTTTACAACTCCAGCTTCCATCCCTACTTCAATACCTAGACCACCAAATTCACCACTTGACTCTGTTTGCATCTCTTTAAAGATTTCAGGTGGCATATATGCAGAGTATGGATCTAAAGATTGTAGAACACCATTTATAGCTGCATCCATAGCATCACTTTGATTTACATCATCCACATATTCTTTATTAATTTTGTCTAATACTTCCCCAAATAAATCAATTTTATCATAAATATTTTCTTCATTTGCTGAATATGCAAAATTTATAAAAGTGGAAAAAAGGATTGATATTAAAAAAAATTTAAATTTATTAATCATATCATTATTTTTTCTTTAGGTATCAATTCTGACCAAATTTTTTCAAGTTCATAAAACTTTCTTTTTTCAGGATTAAAAATATGAACAATTAAATCAATGCCATCAATTAATTTCCAATCGTTGCTTTCAGATCCTTCTATTTTACAATTTATTAATCCATTGTCTTTAAACTGTTCTAAAACTTGTTCTGATAAAGCTTGGATATGTCTAGATGATGTACCGCTTGCAATGATCATATAGTCAGCAATTGATGATTTATTAGCCAAGTCTATTGATACTATGTCTAAAGCTTTGTTTAAATCTAATATTTTAAGAATTTGTTCTTTTAAGTTGGAAATTTTATCCATTAGTTACTTTTACATTATCAAATTTTTCTTAATTTAGAAGATGAAATATTAACTTTTTTGAATTTAATAAAATTTAAATATTTGTCATTTAATTTCCTAAAAGATATAGATTTTAATGACTTTGATTTATATTTATTTCTATCAAAAACAAGGATGTGACATTTAAGTGCAATTTTTTTCCATTGATCCCACTTATGAAAATTAATTAGGTTATCAGCACCCATAATAAAAAATAAGTCTGAATTTTTATTTTTTTTTTTTAAATAATTAATTAACTTTATTGTTTTATTTGAATTAATAACACTCTCATAATACTTAACTTCTATAAAATTATTTTTTTTATTAATTTTTTTTGCAAATTTTATTCTTTCTTGAAGGTTTGACTTAGTCTGTGATTTGAAGGGATTTTTTTTTGTTACTGCCCATATAATTTTATCAAGATCAAATCTTTTTTTTGCCTCTAATGAAATTTTTATATGGCCTTTATGAGCAGGATCAAAAGATCCTCCTAATATACCAATTCTTCTTTTAATATTTTTATTCAATTTATTTTCTTATTTGTCCATTTCCTAAAACATTATACTTGTAAGATACAAGTTGATTTAATCCGACAGGACCTCTTGGAGGAAGTTTGTTAGTTGATATTCCAACTTCACCACCAAAACCAAATTCTCCACCATCAGCAAATTGAGTAGATGTGTTATGCATAACAATTGAACTTTTAATATTATTTAAAAACAGGGCAGCATTTTTTTTATTTTTTGTAATTATACTATCAGTATGCATTGTTCCATATTTATTAATATGTTTTATAGCCTCTGTTATATTTTTAACACTTTTTACAGAAACTTTAGATGACAAATATTCTGTGGACCAATTTTTATTTTTAGCAAGAAAAGAATTTCCTTTAAAATTTTTTCTTATCGTTTTATCTGCAAAAATTTCACATTTATTTTCTTCTAATTTTGAAAGAATAGGATTACAAAATTTTTTAATTATTTTTTTATGGAACAAAATAGTCTCAGTTGCACCACATATGCTAGTATTTCTTAATTTTGCGTTATGAACAACTTTAATTGCCATCTTTAAATCTGCATTTTGATCGATATAAGTATGACAAATGCCTTCTAAATGACCTATAACAGGTACCTTTGAAATTTCATGAACTTTTTTAACTAAGCTTTTGCCACCTCTTGGTATAACTACATCTATAAATTTTTCCATTTTTGAAAGCATAAAATTTACTGAACTTCTATTTCTATTATTAATAAACTGAACAAAATTTGGATCTATGTTATATTTTTTTAGCGCTTCTCTAAATAAATAAGCCAAAAATTTATTTGAATTATATGCCTCAGATCCACCTCTTAATATAACTGCATTTCCAGATTTAAAACATAAACTTGATACATCTGAAGTGACATTTGGTCTACTTTCATAAATTATACCAATTACTCCAATAGGCGTAGAGACCTTTTTGATTGTTAAACCATTTGGTCTTTTCCATTTATCAATAGTCAGGTTAACAGGATCTTTAAGATTAGAAATTTTATTTATTGATAGACAAATATTATTAATTTTGTTTAAGTTTAATTTTAATCTCTCAATCAAATTTTTTTTAATTTTATTTTTATATGCAAAATTGATATCTTTTATATTTTCTTCAATTAATAATTTGCTATTTTTCTTTATTAGTTGAGAATATTTTTTTAAAACTTTATTTTTTAATTTAGTATTAATTGAATTTTTACAAGCTTTTTTGGCATTAATACCAAAGTTATATAAACTATTTTTCATTTATATTTCCACCATATCATCTTTATGTACCACTTCTGATTTAGAAATATATCCTAAAAGTTCGTTTATTTTATTTGAGTGATATCCTTTAATTTTAGTTACTTCTTCTGATGTAAAGGAACTGAGTCCACGTGCATACTCTTTCATATTTTTATCCAGAATTTTTATATGATCCCCCTTATTAAATTTTCCATTTACTTTTATGATTCCTGCCGCTAAAAGACTTTTGCCTTTTTTAAGTGCAGAAATTGCACCATCATCAATAACTAGATCACCTTTAGGAGAAATGGAACTCAAAATCCATTTTTTTCTTGCATCTAATTTAGATATTTTAGGTAAAAACCATGTACACTTATTTTGATTTATTATTTTTTTAATAGGTCTATCAGATAGACCATTAGAAATTACCATAAAACACCCAGATAGCTGACAAATTTTAGCTGCATCTATTTTAGTTTTCATTCCTCCAGTGCCGTGTTCACCAATACTTTTTGTTGCAATTTTTTCAATATTTCTATCAATATTTTCTATTTCTTTAATTAATTCTGCATCAGGAAAAACTTTTGGATTTTTTGTGTAAAGTCCGTCAACATCAGATAAAAGAACTAAACAATCTGAGCTTGATATTTGAGCTACTCTTGAAGCAAGTCTATCATTATCTCCATACTTTATTTCAGATGTTGCAATGCTATCATTTTCATTTACTACTGGTACAAAACCTAATTTAAACAAATTATCAAAAGTTCTTTTTGCATTAATAGCTCTTCTTCTTTTTTCAGTATCTTCCAATGTAAGTAAAATCTGAGAAATATTAATTTTTTCTTTACTAAATATTTCATTAAATAAATTCATTAATTCTATCTGACCTATCGAGGCTACCGCTTGGCTTTTGTCTATTTTTAATTTTTTTTTGCTTAAATTTAATTTTTTACACCCTAAAGCAATAGCTCCTGAGCTGACTAAAATTATATTTTTTTTTTGGTTAATGAGTTCTTTTATATCTTTAGCAAACTCTACTAGCCATTTTTTTCTAATTATTTTGTCCTCATTTATAAGTAACGATGAACCTATTTTGATTACAATTGTTTTAGATTTTTTAAGGTACATATTTTAATATTTTAGATTTAACTTTTGTTATTGAATTTTTATCAAATGTTGAAAGCGTTAGTACATCACATTTGAAGCTTTTTAAAAAAATATTTTTTATTTTGTTAACTTCTTTTTTTTCTAAAAGATCTATTTTATTTAGGATTATTATTTCTTCTTTTTTTAATAAGTCTTTGCTATATTTTTTTAGTTCATTTCTTACTTGATTATATGATTTTTTTAAATTTATTTCCGTTATATCAATCATATGAAGTAAAGTTTTACATCTCTCAATATGTTTAAGAAATCTAATGCCTAATCCTACGCCAATATGTGCTCCTTCAATTAAGCCTGGAATATCAGCAAGTGTTATTTCTTTATTATCATATATTGCAACTCCTAAATTTGGATTTAAAGTAGTAAATTTATATGCAGCTATTTTAGGTGTGGCACTAGTAATAGCGGCTAACAAACTTGATTTCCCTGCGTTGGGTAAGCCAATTATCCCTATATCAGCAATTGTTTTTAATTGAAGCCATATCCAAAACTCTTCTCCTTTGTATCCTTTTGTAAATTTTTTTGGAGCTCTATTTGTAGATGATTTAAATCTTGTATTTCCAAAACCTCCTTTTCCACCATTGGCTGCAACATATATTTCATTCTCTTCTTTAAAATCATAAATTAATGTTTTGTTATCTTCTTCAAATACTTGTGTACCCACTGGCACTTTTAAATATAAATCTTTTCCACCCCTTCCAGTTTGGTTTTTTCCTTTTCCATCACTACCTCTCTCTGATTTAAAATGCTGCTTATACCTATAATCAATTAAAGTATTAAGGTTTCTCTCAGATTTTAAAATTATAGATCCGCCTTTTCCACCATCACCTCCATCAGGTCCTCCAAATTCAATAAATTTTTCTCTTCTAAAGCTTGGAGATCCTGAACCGCCACTTCCGGCTTTTATATAAATCTTTACCTGATCTAGAAATTTCATAATACAACTCCTTGAGTAATATAAGTTGTATTGACTAATTGGGCTTTACAGAAACAAATGTTCTATCAGACTTAGTTTTTTTAAATTCTACTCTGCCTTTTTTAACAGCAAATATAGAATGATCTTTACCCATTTTAACATATTCACCTGGGAATATTTTAGTTCCTCTTTGTCTAACTATTATGTTTCCCGGTATCACATATTGGCCGCCGTATTTTTTCACTCCTAATCTTCTTCCTGCACTATCTCTTCCATTACGGGATGATCCGCCAGCTTTTTTTGTTGCCATAATTTACTTTACTTTTTTTTATCTGTTATTTTTTTAACTTCTTTTTCTTTCTCTTTTGCTTCAGAAAATATATCTCCATCTTTAGCAAAAATTTTATTAATCTTTATTAAAGAATATTCTTGTCTATGTCCATTCTTTCTTCTTGAATTTTGTCTTCTTCTTTTTTTAAATATTAAAACCGTTCTATTTTTTGCATTTTTTATTAGTTCTGCCTCTACTTTTGCACCCTTTATTAAAGGAGAACCAATCTCAATATTTTTGTTATCTCCATATGCTAGAACTTCGTTAAATTCAATTTTTTCGGAAGCTTTTATATTTCCTAATTTTTCAATTTTTAAAATATCACTAGCTTTTACTTTATACTGTTTTCCACCAGTTTTTATTACAGCAAATGTCATGTAAACCTTTTTTTGATGAGCAATATAGTCTTAGACAAAATATAGTCAAGATTTATTAGCTAAAAATTATCCTTTAAATCTCTCAATTTTGAAAAAGTTTCAAGAGATTTACATCTTAAAAAAATATTACATTCAAGCTCTTCTTTTAATAAACTAGGCACTGTAGGCAAACCTTTTTTTAAATTTTCTTTTATAGATATAATTTTAGCTTTTAAATTTAAATTTTCCTTATCATGTTGATAACAAAAATTAGAATTTTTTAAAGTATACTCGTGCCCACAGTAAATTTTTGTTTCTAAAGAAAAAGATTTTATAAGATTGAGTGAATTAAACATCTGTTCATAAGTTCCTTCAAAAATCTTTCCACATCCTAAAGAAAAAAGTGTATCCCCTGTAAATAATAACTTTTCATTAAAAAAATAAAAACATATATGACCTAAAGTATGTCCAGGAACATGAAATACTTTAAAAGCAAAATTTTTACTTTCCCACTTTTCTCTATCTTTTAAAGTTATGTCAATATTTGGAATTCTATTTTTGTCACCTTCAAATCCAATAATTTTACAATTATATTTTTTCTTTAACTCAATATTTCCACCTACATGATCAAAATGATGATGTGTATTTAATATAAATTTTAAGGAAATTTTATTTTTTTTTATAAAATTTATTATAGGTTGTGGCTCGCTAGGGTCAACTACACATGCAGTCTTATATTTTTTATCTATTATTAAATATGAATAATTATCCTCAAGACATTTAATTATTTCAACTCTCATTTATTTTTCAATTAGAAAAATTCCTAACTCTGCAAGTAAATTTTTTAAACTTAAATTTTTATCATTTATATCTGATACTTTTGTCTCCTTCAAAGCCAATGATCTAAATAAATTAATTTTTTTTTCTTTAGAAAAATTAACAAAGTCTTTTATTGAGCACATATGAAGATTTGGTGTATTATACCACTCATTTGGCAAATGTTTAGTTACAGGCATTGTTCCTTTTAAAAATAAATGGAATCTTACTTTCCAATAACCAAAATTAGGAATTGTTACTATAGCTTTATTTGCAACTCGTAAAAGGTCATCAATCACCTTTTCTGGATTATAAAATGCCTGTAGAGTTTGACTTAAAATTACATAATCAAAAGAACTATTAGGGTACTGTTGTAAATCTTTTTCAGCATTTCCTTCAATAACTGAGAGTCCTTTCAAGATACATTTTTGTACATTTTCTTTTGAAATTTCTAAACCTCGTGTATCAATATTTTTGTTTTCTTTCAAATATTTCATTAAAGTGCCATCTCCACATCCAACATCTAAAACTCTTTTATTATTTTCAATTAAAGAAGCTATAATTTGAAATTCTTTTTTCATAATTCTAGTAGTTTGCCTCTAAAAAGTTTTTCACTGATTTTAGGAATTCAGGCACATCTAACAAGAAAGAATCGTGCCCTTTATCACTTTTAATCTCAATAAATCCAACATCTGCACCTGCAGCGTTTAATGCTATAACAATCTCTTTATTCTCAGATGTTGGATAAAGCCAATCAGATGTAAATGAAATTATAAAAAATTTTACCTTACTGTTAATGAAGGCTTCTGATAAATTTCCATTGTACTGCTTAACTAAATCAAAATAATCCATTGCTCTAGTTATATAAAGATAACTGTTTGCGTCAAATCGATCAACAAATACAGAACCCTGGTACCTTAAATAACTTTCAATTTGAAAATCTGCATCAAATCCAAATTTTAAATCATCTCTCTCCTGTAATTTTCTACCAAATTTTTCTTGTAAACCTTTTTGAGAAAGATAAGTGATGTGCGCAGCCATTCTAGCAACAGCTAAACCTTTATCAGGTGAATTTTCTAAGTTTAGATAATCTCCTTTACTCCAATTTTCATCAGCCATTATCGCTTGTCTTCCTAATTCATTTAAAGCTATATTTTGTGCAGAATGACTTGCAGTGCATGCTATTGGCATTGCTGTTTTAGTTTTATTAGGGAAATTTGCTACAAACTGTAAAACTTGCATTCCACCCATAGATCCACCCATAACACTAAATAGTTTATCTATATTAAAATAATCTAATAAATGGTATTGAGCATTTACCATATCATTAATTGTTATTACTGGAAAATTTGTACCAAGTTTTTTATTTGTTTCTTTATTTATACTACTTGGACCATATGATCCCATACATCCACCAATAACATTTGCACATATTATAAAAAACTTATTTGTGTCTACAGCTTTGTTAGGTCCAACAAGATAAGACCACCATCCATTTTTATTAGTTATTGGATTGGTACCAGTCACAAATTGATCACCAGATAAAGCATGAAAAGCTAATATCGCATTATCTCTTTTTTCATTCAGTTTTCCATAAGTTTCATATGCTAAAGGAAAATTAGATATAGTCTTACCACAGTCAAGTTTAAGTGGTTTTTCTATTACAATTGTTTTTACCTTTTCAATTTTATTCATTTTGTCAAAATTTATGAATTGGAGGTAAAAAAACTTATTTAGCGGTTTTTTTATAGCGCTCGCAATTCAGTTAAATCAGCGCATAAATTATTTACAGGATAGATTTTTATATGTCAATTT
>MDSW01041535.1_pt1 | contig 24619 bp, 31 predicted proteins | sample 811171 | NCBI WGS metagenome assembly MDSW01 (sample SAMN05326641, study PRJNA326480) | marine metagenome | isolation source: seawater | place: Atlantic Ocean: North West | collected 2012 | reverse complement strand
TTTACATTAGGACACTGCATCATTGCTTCATCAGCAATTTTCTTTAGAGGAATTATTTTTCCTCCTCGCAAACCTTCATCCGCAGTAATGACATAGTCTGACTCGCAATCGTTTATTCTAGTTGCTATAGAGTCTGGAGAAAAACCACCAAAAATAATTGAGTGAATAGCTCCTATTCTTGCACAAGCAAGCATAAGATAGGCTAATTCTGGTATCATAGTTAAATAAATAGTAACACGATCGCCCTTTTGAATTCCTAAATTTTTTAGACCGTTTGCTGCCTTACAAACATTTTTGTGAAGTTCTTTATAACTAATTTTTTTACTATCAGTTGGGTCATCTCCAACCCATATTATAGCTGTCTTGTTACCTTTTTTTTCTAAGTGTCTGTCTATACAATTTGCAGAGGCATTTAATGTTCCGTCATAGTACCATTTAATTTGTACCTTCTCTTTACTGTATTTTACATCTTTAATTTTTGAATATGGTTTTATCCAGCTTATTCTCTTCCCTTCTTTTCTCCAAAAATCATCGTTATTTCTAATAGATTGTTTGTATTTTTTTTCATACTTTGCCTTATTGGCGTATGCTTGTTTGGCCCAATTTTCTGAAACTTTAAAAACAATGTTACCATCTGCATCAGTGGTTTGTTTTGATGATTTTTTTTTGATATTTTTCGGTTTTTTTGAAAAAGATTTTTTTCTCTTTATTTTCTTTAATTTTTTCTTTCTCTTTTTTGAGATAGATTTCTTCCTTTTTACTTTTTTAAATCTTCTTTTTCTCTTCTTTATAAACTTTTTCTTTTTTTTTCTTTTTTTTGCCATTAGAAATATATTCCTTAGTTAGATATTTATTTTACCCATCTTACATATAATTTTCCAGCTTTTATAGTCTATGGGCATCACAGATAGCCTACTTTGGTTGATAAGTGGTAAATGAGAAAATACCTTGTTTTTTTTAATTTTTTCGAGAGAAACAGGAAATTTAAATCTTTCAACAAACCTGACTTGAACAGCTACAAATCTTTTTTTTTTATCAGTTTTATCAATAAAGGCTGATTTATTTACCATTACTACACCCACAATTTCTCTTCCAATATTTGAATGATAAAAAAAACATAAATCTCCTGCCTTCATCGCCTTTAAATTATTAGCTGCTTGATAATTTCTAACACCATCCCAAGCTACTCCTTTTTTTCCAGCCTTTTTTTGTTGTTCAATTGACCAAACGTCAGGTTCTGATTTAAGTAACCAGTACTTCATCTAATTGTTAATTGCACTATACATTTTCATATTACTATATTTTTATTTATAATAATTTTATACCTGGGCCCTTAAGAAAAGGCGCCTTTTTATCTAAAGGCCACCTAGATCTTACTTTATGATCATTAATGTTAAATAGTTTTTTTTTGTATCTTTGAATTCCAGTCCACGCAATCATCACTGCATTATCCCCGCATAATTCTTTAGATGGAAAGATAGGGTTAAAATTTAATTTATATGATAATTTAATTAAATTTTCTCTTATAGTTTGATTTGATGCAACACCCCCAGCAATTACAAATGGTAAATTTGATTGATTAGAAACTTCTTTTCTAAATATTTCCATAGCTTTACTGGTTTTTTTTCTTAGTATTTTATTTATAGTTTCTTGAAAAGAAGCAGCAAGATCGTATCTATCTTTATTCGATTTTAAACTCTTTGATTTTCTTAAAACATCTGTTTTTAAACCAGCTAAAGATAAATTACATCCTCCACGATTTATAATAGGTTCAGGTAGTTTAAATCGATTTTTATCACCAAGTTTTGCAAATTTTTCAATACTTGGTCCTCCAGGAAAACCGAATTTTAGAATTTTTGCGGTTTTATCAAATGCTTCACCTACTGCATCATCAATGGTTGTTCCAATTTGTTTATAATTATTTAATTTTTTTACAATTATATATTGAGAGTGACCTCCTGAGATAAGTAAGAGCAAGTAGGGATATTTTATTTTATTTTCTATACTTGGGCTAAGAGCATGGCCCTCTAAATGGTTTATGGGTAAAAAAGGTTTGTTCCCAAAGATTGCAATACTTTTACCAATATTAAATCCAACATGCAGACAAACGACTAAGCCAGGTCCGCTTGTTGATACAATTCCATCTAAATCGTTAATTTTCTTTTTGCTTTTTTTAAGAGCTTTCTCGATAATTGCTTCTATATTTTCAATATGTGACCTTGCAGCAATTTCAGGTACTACACCCCCATATTTTTTATGTTCATTAAACTGGCTAGAAACTATATTTGATAAAATTTTTGCAGTTCCATCAGGATTTTCAGTAACAACAGCTGCAGCTGTTTCGTCACAGCTGGTTTCAATTCCTAAAAAAGTAAGTTTTTTTTTCATTAAATTAGATATTATAAAACATATACCTTTTTAAATGAATAAAAAATTAGTTATTGGTAGCAGAGGTAGTAAACTTTCATTGGCTTACGCTGAAAAAGTAAAGGGACTCATATTAAAATTTAATCCTAAAATAGAATATAAAATTATTATTAAAACTATCAAGACAACAGGCGACATATTTTTGAACAAAAGTATATCAGATATTGGAGGAAAACATTTATTTTGCAAAGAGATCGAAGACACACTCATAAATAAGAAAATTGATATTGCGGTTCATTCATTAAAAGATATGGACTCGGATGAAACAAAAGGTCTTTCTGTCCAAGCATATATAAAGAGAAATGATCCAAGAGAAACTTTTGTGTCAAAAAAATATACAAAACTATCAGAATTAAGTAATGCAAAAATCGGCTCTAGTTCCAGAAGAAGAGAGTTGCAAATAAAATTAATTAACAAGAATATTAAAGTAAAAAATATACGAGGTAATATCGATACAAGAATAAAAAAAGTTGAAACCGGCGAATATGATGGAGCAATATTAGCTTTAGCTGGACTTCAAACTTTGAAATTAGAAAAATATTCAAGAGAAAAATTAGAAATAAAAGATTTTATTCCTGCTGCCGGCCAGGGAATAATTGCTGTCCAATGCAGAGACGAAGATAGTAAAATAATAGATATTTTAAAAAAAATAAATCATACAGACACAAAAATTTGTGCTTTGGCTGAAAGAAGTTTTTTAAAGGTTCTCGGTGGAGATTGTCAGACAGCTGTCGGATGTTTTGCAACACTTAAAAATAAAAATATAAATTTACGAGCTCAATTATTTTCGGATGATGGAAAAAAGTTTTTTAATGTTATAAAGTCAGGTGAAATAGATAACCCAGAAGCAATAGGCAAGTTAGCAGGCGAAGAAATTTTAAAAAAGTCAGGTGATAGCTTTAAAAAAAGAAAATGAATATAGTTTTTACAAGACCTTTAATAGACTCAGAAGATTTAATGATGAATTTTTTTTCCTCAGGCTATAAAGTAATTCACATTCCTACATTAAGTATATCGTCCGCTAACATGCAATCTTTAAATACAAAAGATTATGATGCTTTGATATTTACTAGTGCAAATGCAGTAAGATTTTTAAAATTAAAGAATCAAGATAAAAGTATAAAATGTTTTTGTGTTGGAACTTTAACAGAGAGAGCTCTTAGAATGAAAGGTTTTAATAATACCACTGCAGCATCAGGTACTGTAAATGCATTAAAAAATATAATCATAAACTCAGAAAAAAAAATTAAAAATCTTGCTTATTTATGTGGTGATATTATTTCCTACGACTTGGATAAAGAGCTTACTTATGAGGGTTTTAAAGTGAGAAAAATAGTAAACTATAATTCTACGAAGATATTGGAGTGTAATAGCGAAAGCATAAGTTTGTTGAAAAAATACCCGGCAAATTTTGTTTTTATTTATTCAAAAAGAAGTGCAGAAAGTTTTGATAATATAATAAGAAAATACTCACTTTCTGAATTGATGACACATTGCACAGTTATGTGTATAAGTAAAAAAATTAAAGATTATTTAAAATCAAAAGGTTGGAATAAAACGGAAATTTTTAGCCCTGGTGATGAACTTTTAAAAATAGAAAAAATTAAAAATGGAAAAGTTAACACAATTTAAAAATTTATTTATAGATGTTTGGAAAAATGGAATTTCGGGAGTCAATATTTCTGAAATTATTATTGCATTAGCAATTTTTTTTATTTTTCTTGTCCTAAGAGGTTTTTTTGCAAAATTTGTAATTAAACGTCTTGAAAAATATGTATCTAAAACAACAAATCGTTTTGATAATTCTTTAGTTGAGTCATTAAAAGGACCAACAAAATTTTTTCCGATTGTAATTGGTTTTTTTATAGCAACTAGTTATGTATCTCTAGGCGAAGGTACTGAAAACTTTGTAGACAATGCCAATAGAACTTTAATTACTATTTTAATTTTTTGGTCAATACACCAATTAATTGGACCTCTATCTGTCATAATAAAATCTGTTGGAGATTTACTCTCAAGAGATTTATTAAATTGGATCATTAAGGCAATTAAAATATTAATTTTAATTCTTGGTGCCGCTGCTGTTTTAGAACTTTGGGGAATTAAAATTGGACCAATTATAGCTGGACTTGGTTTATTTGGTGTTGCTGTAGCTTTAGGTGCTCAAGATTTATTCAAAAATTTGATCTCTGGAATACTAGTTCTTGTTGAAAGAAGATTTCGTGTAGGAGATTGGATTTATGTTGAAGGAGTTATAGAAGGATCGGTGGAAAGTATTGGTTTTAGATCTACAGTCGTTAGAAGATTTGATAAATCTCTTGCAACAATTCCAAATTTTCAATTTGCTGAGAAAGCAGTTATAAATAATTCTGAGATTACACATAGAAAAATCGACTGGTTAATTGGACTTGAATATAAAACTACAGTTGATCAACTTACAAAAATACGAAATCAAATTGAAGATTATATAAAAAGAAGCAAAGATTTTTCAAAAGATAAAGAAACTTTTATGTCAATAAAAATAGATCAGTTTGCTGCAAGTTCAATAGATATAAGAGTTTTGTGCTATACTAGTACCAAGCATTTTGTAGAATGGTTAGAAATAAAGGATCGTTTAATAATTGAAATAAAAAAAATTGTTGAAAGCAATGGTTCATCATTTGCATTTCCAAGCACTTCAATCTATGTGGAGAAAAATTAGTGAAATCTGTTTTAATTTTACTTGATAGCATTGTGAGTATTTATATTTGGGTTTTGATAATAAATGCAATTCTAAGCTGGCTTATAGCATTTAATGTTTTAAATACATCTAATCGTTTAGTTTATTCTTTATTAGATATAAGCTATAAAATGACAGACCCGTTGTTAAGACCTATTAGAAATTTTTTACCAAATCTAGGCAACATAGACATTTCACCTGTTGTTTTAATTTTACTACTTATGTTTATTAGAAATTTAATTTTTGAATTTTTTGCTCCTACAATGTTTTAATATGATTATCGATGGAAAAAAAACAGCAGCAAAATTAAGGGCAGATATTAAAAAACAAATATCTGAACTAAAAATATCAATCAACTCAGTTCCTTGTCTTAGTGTGATTTTAGTTGGTGAAGATCCTGCCAGTAAAATTTATGTAAAAAATAAAGAAAAATATTCCAAAGAAGTAGGAATAAATTCAGAGGTAATAAAATATCCTGAAAATATCGAAGAAAAAATCATTCTTGATAAAATTAAAGAACTTAACAAAAATAATAAAGTATCAGGTATTCTAGTACAATTACCTTTGCCAAAGCATATTGATAAAAGGAAAATTATTGAAACCATATTACCATCTAAAGATGTAGATGGTTTCCATCCAGTGAATGTTGGTAATTTATCTTCAGGATACGAAAGTAATGTTCCATGTACTCCGCTTGGCTGTTTTCTATTACTTAAGGAAGTAGAAAGTGATTTAAACGGAAAACATGCAGTTGTCATCGGTAGATCAAACTTAAATGGTAAGCCAATGGCTCAATTACTTCTTAAGGAAAATTGCACTGTTACAATTGCACACTCTAAAACAAAAAATTTAAAATCCGAGTGTTCCAGAGCAGATATTATAATTGCAGCAGTAGGAAAACCCAAGCTTATCAAAGCAGATTGGGTAAAAAGCCAGGCTATAGTTATTGATGTAGGTATTAATAAAACTGATACTGGAATAGTAGGAGACGTTGACTTTGATGAGGTATCTAAAAATGTCAGAGCAATAACACCTGTACCTGGTGGTGTCGGTCCAATGACAATTGCTTGTTTACTTCATAATACAGTCGAGTGCTTCAAAAGAGCTAATTCTTAAAAACAATTAAATTATATATTTTTCACATATGAAATTATTTTTAATTCTTGGCAACCAACTATTTCACACTAAATATTTAAAAGATTTTTCAGATCATATTTTTTTTATGGCCGAAGATTATGGTTTATGTACTTTTGAAAAACATCATAAATTAAAAATACTTTTGTTTTTATCGTCAATGAGATCTTTTAAAGATGAACTGAAATTAAAAAATTTTAATGTAATTTATAAAGATATTAATAATGAATTTAAATTATCTTATGAAAAAAAATTAGAGAAAACTATTAAAGAAAAAAAAATTAAAGAAATAACTTTTTTTGAAATTGAGGATAAATTTTTTGAAAAAAAAATATTGAATTTAGTAAAAAAAAATTCACTTAAATTCAATCAAATAAAGTCCCCGATGTTTTTAATGGAAAGACAAGAATTTAAAAACTATCTTTCAAAAAATAAACGACCTTTTATGGCAAATTTTTATAAGGTAGTAAGAACCAAAATGAATTTATTGATGAATAAAAACGGGACTCCAAAAGGAAACAAATGGAGCTTTGATGAAGAAAATAGAAAAAAACTACCAAATACTATTCGTATTCCTGAGATTTCAAAAGTAAGAGAAACAAAAGATACTACTACTCTTAAAAAATTTATTAATTCTAATTTTAAAAATCACCCAGGAAATACAGATAAATTCTGGTTTCCAACAACAAGAAAAGATGCAAATAAATGGCTCGATGAATTTTTAAAAGAGAGAATAAAACTCTTTGGAGACTATGAAGATGCAGTAACAAATAAATCAAACACTTTGTTTCATAGCGCGTTAAGTCCACTAATTAATCTAGGTTTGATTACGCCCCACGAAATAATAGAAAAGTTAAGAAAAATTGAAAATAACGTACCTATTAATTCCTTAGAAGGTTATATAAGACAGATTATAGGGTGGAGGGAGTTCATGAGAGGAATTTACCAAAACTACGATCAGCGACTAGATAAAACTAATTTTTTTAATCATAAAAGAAAAATGAAAAAATCCTGGTATAATGGGAATACCGGTCTAGACCCTTTGGATCATGCAATTAATAATGCTAAAAATTACGGCTGGTCACATCATATAGAAAGATTAATGATACTGGCAAATATCATGAACCTTTGTGAGATAAATCCAAAACAAGTTTATAAATGGTTTATGGAAATGTTTGTAGATTCGTCTGATTGGGTGATGGCACCGAATGTTTATGGAATGGGATTATTTAGTGATGGTGGAATTTTTGCAACTAAGCCTTACATTTGTGGATCAAGTTATTTTTTAAAGATGATGCATTTTAAAAAAGGACCTTGGTGTGATGTAATGGATGGTTTGTATTGGAAATTTATAGACAGACATAAAAAATTTTTTTTAAAGAACCCCCGTCTTGCAATGATGGTAAAAATATTTGAAAAAATGAACAAAGAAAGAAAAATTAGAATTTTCAAAGCTGCTAATAATTTTATAAAAGAAAATACCAATGGTTAAAGTTTTTTTTAATAATTCTTGTAATATTTGTAGGGCTGAAATTAACCATTATAAAAAATATTGTGACAACAAAGTTGAATGGGTCGATGTGACCAATAATCAAGAAGCTCAAAAAATTACATCCAAGACATACAAAGAACTTTTAAGAAGAATGCATGTTATACAAGATGGTAAAGTAATTAATGGCGCTGAGTCTTTTCTAATTATTTGGAAACATATACCTAAATATAATTTTTTATATAAGATATTTAAGAATAAACCTTTATTTTTTTTACTTGGTATACTTTATGAAATTGCAGCTTATTTTCTTTTCGTTAAAAACAAGCATCTTCTGAAAAATGAAAAAAGCTAACTTACCAAAGAAAATTTGTCCTGTTTGTAACAAATCTTTTACTTGGAGAAAAAAATGGAAGTTAAACTGGGAAAGGGTTAAATACTGTTCTAAAAGATGTGCATCTAAATAACTTAGATTAAGTTAAATCTCGTTAAGATTTTAGGAATATTATTTTTAAAATTAAAATAGCCCTTATTTGAGAATTGCCAAGAAAATCTATCTTCCTCTCTTAAAATAAAGTTTAATTCTAAATTTAATTTTTTTCTCAAATTATTCAAATAAGAGTAATTTTCGCCAATACAAGGATGAATAACATCAATTGATTTTATTTTTTCTAGGATCGATTGAAATTTAACCTCGTCAACTATTTGTATTTTATTAAACCTTTTTTTTTGATCGTTTATTAGCTGTAATTTATAATCTAATACCTTTTGCTCAAGCTTTATCTTTCTGGAATTATTACTAAGCAAAAACAGGTAAATATTTTTATAGTTTTTTAATTTTTGATTTTCTAAATTTAACTCATTTTCAAAAACTAATAAATTCTCATTAGCATTATCTTCATAAATGAAACCAAGTGGATTAAATTTATATTCTCTTTTGTCTAATAATGGCAAAGAATTTTCATTTAATTTTAAATTTTTATATTTATTATTAGTGAACTTACTTATGTTCCAAGCTCGGGCGATGTAATGTTTTCCTTTTGTTTGAAGACCAGCAACCCATCTCCAGCTCAATGTATTTGAAGCGGCGTCACCATCAAATAAATGTTTCAAAAAAAAAGCAGCACCTTTTTGCCAAGGTAATTTCAAAGAAAATATCCAAATACTTGCAAACCACATTCTAGTATGATTATGTAAATAATTGTTTTCTTTAAGCTCGTTCACCCAATCATTAAAACATTCAATTTCAGTTTCTCCATTGATTGCTTTTTTATAATTTTCATTTTCAGAAATTTCTTCTAAATCTTCAGTAAAATCTGACCAAACTTTTGGTCTAAGCTCTAACCAACCTTTCCAATAAATTCTCCAAAAAATTTCTTGTATGAATTTTTCAACTTTTTGGTATGGAAATTTGGATAAAACAATTTTAGCCACCTCATACTCTGTAATTAATCTATGAGAAATGTATGGTGATAAACAAGAAACATTTTCTCTTTTGTGAGGACCAAAATCAAAATTTCTCTTTAAACCGTAGTTTGCAATTTCATTATCAATAAAACCACTAAGCTTTTTAAGTGCTAAGTCTCTAGAGGTATCAAATTTCATAAATACTTTACTTTAACTTTATTGAACTTTTTTGATATTGTGTATTTGAGCGCATGTATAAAAAATATTTTAATATATTGTTAATTATTTTAATTTTTTCATCACAAGCTAATTCGTCAGAGAATGTTATAAAAAATTTAAAAGAGGGTGGCAAAATTATTTTTATTAGACATGCTCTTGCACCAGGAGGGGGAGACCCGGATAATTTTAATTTAAATGATTGCAAGACACAAAGAAATTTAAGTAAAGAGGGAATTAATCAGTCAAAAAAAATAGGGTCCTTTTTTTATAAAAATAAAATTCCCATCGATCGAGTTTTATCAAGCGAATGGTGTAGATGTAAAGATACTGCAAAATATGCGTTTAAAAAATATAAAACTTTTGATGCTTTAAATTCTTTTTTTTCAAAAAAATTTCAAAAAAATAAAAAGAAGCAGATGAAAGATTTATTAAATTTTATAAAAAAATGGAATGGTAAAGGAAATTTGATTTTAGTAACTCATTATGTTGTTATTTTTGAAACTCTAAATTTACCAGTTTCCTCAGGTGATTTAGTAATTACAAGCAAAAACTTGAATTTGTTGGGTATAGTAGATAATTATTAAGTTGGTTTGTCACAGACAATTTTATAAATATTAATATATAAATAAACTATGTGCCCAATTTGTTGGATAACCGGTTTTATCGCAGCCTTATTTGGCGGTTCTTTAATTGCAGTAGTAAATCATCCAATATCATGGATTATAAGTGTTTTACTTATTGTATATGCTGGTTACAAATTCTATGAAGCTAAAAAAAAAGGTATGAAAATGACAGAAGAAACTAAAACAAGAAATAGAAAAACAATTTTTAGATTCACTCAAGGTGTTGTCGTCGGATCATTTGTTACAATAATAGTTTTTTATAGCCTGACCTACAAAGAGCATGAAAGAATGCACGACTTATTAGAAAAGCATGGAATAGAACAACATGAACATTAAAAATTATGATTGCTAATTTAGTTTTTACCTCAATAGCCGCTGTTTTGGGAATCATGTTGTTTTTCTCACTTGTGGTAACACCTGTTGGTTTTAAATCACTTAATGAAAAAAGTTATAGAAATTTTATAAGAAAAATATTCCCTTATTACTATTCAATTAATTTAATAATTTTATTATTGATATCTATACCTGTTTACATTTATCACGGAATGAATTTCATTTTAGCACTAATTTATGTAATTTGTGCCCTTTTTGCAATTTCGCTATTTATTCTAATGCCACTGATCAATAAGTTTAGAGATAAAAAAAATAAAAAGAAATTTAGAATTTTCCACACAATATCTGTGATCATAAATTTTGTTCAAATCTTTCTTTTAATTGTAATAATTTTTTAGATATAAATTAACCAACGTTTGAACGTCCTCCGTCAACACCGATTATTTGGCCAGTTATCCATGAACTTTCTTTTGAAAGTAAAAACTTTGCTAGAGCAGCACTATCTATACCTTCTCCGACTCTCTTTAAGGGGTGTTGTTTAGCAATACCCTCAGCAATTTTTGTATTACCAAGAATTCTTCCTGCCATTTTAGAATTACTTAAACTTGGGGCTATGCAATTTATTCTTACATGCGGAGCCAACTCAGCTGCCAATGAAATAGTTAGCCCTTCTAGAGATGCTTTAACCGGAGAAATAATACCATGATTTGGGAAGCCTTGTTTAACGGCTACTGTCGAAAATAAAACTATTGAAGATTTATTCTTTTTTAAATTTTCTTTATATTTTTTTATAATTTCAACAACTGGAAATAAATTAAGTTCAAAACTTTTTAGGTAATCTTTTTTTGTTACTAAATTTATTGGTTTTAGATCAATAGATCCAACACAATATGCAATACCTTTAATATCAAAGTTTTGAACATCCTTGTCGATTTTATCTATGAAATTTGGATCAGAGACATCTGCAAGACTGAAAGAACTTCCAGTTTCTTCGGAAAGTTTTGAAGCTTCTTGCTCATTTTTTGCAATCAAGTGTACTTCACCTGATTTATCAGATAATATTTTAGCTAAAGCACTACCAACTGCTCCAGTTGCACCAAATATTAAAATTTTTTCTGACATAATTTCAATCTCCTTTTGAAAGTTGTAATTTTTTTGCTACAGAAAAGCTTAAAAAAGTTAAATAAGTTCCTGTTATAAATAATGCGTTTGCAATTATCATAGTAGTCTGTGAAATCTCAAAGTAAGAAAACAATAGATATGCAAAACCAATCATTAAATCCCAGACACCAAAGAGTAATAAATAAAGTGGCCATCTTGTACTTTGTTTCAACGATTTAAAATCAGAAATACGATTTTTGATGTAGTCATTACCTAATGCAATTAGCATTAAAGGAATAATAAAAAAAAATAACCAAATATAAATTGCTATACCAAAATTTTCCTCTACCCAGATTTTTGGAAATAAATTCGTTTCATGCAAAACACTCCAAAATATAAGATACCCAAACATATAGTATGCAACGATGGCAACAAGCTGTTTCATTTATTGTTACGCTTCCTCACCTGGATTTTTCTTATCCATTCCAAGCTTTTTACTGTATCTTAATGTTAGGAAGAATACTGACAAAGCTAATAAAAGTATAGCGCCACCCTGATAAATCAGATTTATGGATGCGCTGTCTTTATCTTGGAGAATAATTAATCTAGCTAAAGCTGTAATAGCGATTAATACTGGATAAGTGATTCTAATTGTTTTACTGGCCCAGAAAACACCTATCATTCCAATTACCTCAATATAAATGAACATTAAAAGCAAATCAGCTAGCGTAACTCTTTTTGCTTTATACATTTCGTTCACTTCGAAACCAAAAGCTAAAACTGTTCCGACGAGAATAAATATAACAGCAACAAGCTGTATATTTCTTATTGTAGAATTCATGTTCATAATATTTTTTATATATACTAATTTTCCTTAAGTTCTAAGCTTTCTTGCCGCACCCATTATAAATCTTTTAACTTTCGACTTTTTAAAAGATTTATTTTCTTCAAATGATACTTTTTTTATCGAATAAGCTTTGCTTTTACTGACTCTAGATAGGATAGTAACATTTCCTTTATATACTTTAAGTTTTACAAATCCATTAACTTTGTTTTTTTTTAGATCAACAATTTTTTGCAATTTGTATCTATTTTTTGAAAACCAAAAACCATTATAAATAAGTTCTGCATATTTCGGCATTATCTCATCTTTTAAGTGCATAGTCTTCTTATCTAAAGTAACAGACTCAATCGCCCTATGTGCTGTCATCAAAAGAGTACCTCCAGGAGTTTCGTAAACCCCTCTCGATTTAATACCAATAAATCTGTTTTCAACCAAATCAACTCTTCCGACACCATTCTTGCCTGCAATAAAATTTAATTTTTTTAAAAGCTTTGCTGGCTGCAATCTTTTATTGTTTATTGAAACAGGATCCCCTTTTCTAAACCCAATTTTTAGATAAGATGGTCTATTAGGAGCTTTCTCAGGAGAAACAGTTCTTTGAAAAATATATTCAGGAGCTTGCTTGGTTGGGTCCTCTAAAATTTTTCCCTCGGTTGATGTATGAAAAAGATTATCATCAATAGAAAACGGTGGGGCCCCTTTTTTATCTTTCGGTATTTGAATACCATGTTTTTTTGCATATTTTATCAAATCTGTTCTAGATTTTAATTTCCAAATTCTCCATGGCGCAATAACTTTAATTTTGGGTCCAAAATAATAATAACCTAACTCAAATCTAACTTGGTCATTACCCTTTCCTGTTGCACCATGCGATACAGCGAAAGCGTTAAATTTTTTGGCTATTGATATTTGTCTTTTTGCTATCAACGGTCTTGCAATTGAAGTTCCTAGCAAATAAGTACCTTCGTATAAAGCATGTCCTCTTATCATGGGGTAAACATACTCTTTAACAAAAGTATTTTTTAAATTTTCAATTACTATATTTTTGACGCCCAATTTTTTTGCATTTTTAATAATTTTTTTTTTATTCATTTCTTGCCCAATATCTGCTGTGTAAGCAATAACTTCAGAATTATAATTTTCTTGAAGCCATTTTAAAATAATTGAAGTATCAAGCCCACCTGAGTAAGCTAAAACGATTTTATTTTTTTTTTTAGGCACAACTTTTTTTTGCAGTGTTGTATGCTTTTGTAAATCCCATCATAGAGTACATTTCTTTAGTTTTAACTCCATTTGTTGTGGTGGCAGAGATTGATAGCTTTGTTGCTTTTTTCATTATTTTAATTAAATTAAATTCTTCTTCTTGATCTTGTATCCAAGCAAATTTGCCTTTTGTTAGATTAAATGCAAACTCATTCTTACCAGACTTTGCAATAACCGAAGCAGCTTTATATGTAAGCCCACCTGTTACACTAATTTCATTCTTAATTTTTTCTTCTTTTCTAAAAGTTACAAATAATCTTGCATTATTAATTTCTAATTTCTGTGGAGATCTTTCAGTTGGTTTAGTTTGGGCAAAGCAAACTTTACCTTTACCATCATTAAAAGTATAAGCTTGCCAATTTTTATATTTACCTAAACTTTTAGGTTCATTAGCCAAAGTAATCTTTGGTAAAAGGCTCACTAAAAAAATAACTGCTATTAAAATTTTTTTTATCATTTTATTTATTTTTGATTAATAAAAGCAATTTATACATATTTATTTTCTTTTCAATAGTTCTTATATTATGGCGCTGGATTTGGAATGTTTTCGTGTATCAAGTTTATTTCTTCTAAAATTTCTCGATTTAAAGACATATCAATACTTTGTATATTTTCCTTTAGTTGTTCCATAGTAGTTGCTCCAATAATATTACTCGTTACAAAATCTCTTGAATTTACGAAAGCCTGTGATAGTTGCGTTAATGAAATCTTGTATTTTTGAGCAATGTTATAATATTTATCCACTGCTTTGTAAGTTCTATCGTTATGATATCTTGGATAATTATCAAAAAATAAATCCATTCTTGAGTTTTTTGGTATCTGATTGTTTCTATATTTGCCTGTTAAATAACCTGCTGCTAGTGGAGAGTAAGCCAACAAACCAGCTTTCTCTCTTATCGAAATTTCTGACATTCCAATCTCATAAGATCTATTAACAAGACTATAGGGATTTTGAACTGAAACAACTCTAGGTAATTTTTCTTTTTCTGAAATTTCTAAAAATTTTGAAAAACCCCATGGGGTTTCATTTGACAATCCAATATATCTTATCTTTCCTTGATCAATTAATTTTTTAAGCACTTTTAAAATATCAATAAAATTATTCCAACTTTTTTCATTTTTATTATGCTCATAATTTAAATCGCCGAAGAAATTTGTATTTCTTTCCGGCCAATGAAGTTGATATAAATCAATGTAGTCTGTTTTTAATCTTCTTAAGCTATTATTTGTTGCTTCTTCAATGCTGTTAGCAGAATATTGAGCGCCACCTCCTCTTATCCATTTCAGTCCTGGCCCAGCTATTTTAGTGGCCAATATAACTCTGCTTCTGTTTTTTCTAATTTTAAACCAATTGCCAATAATCTCCTCTGTTTTTCCGTAGGTTTTTTCTTTAGGTGGAATTGCATAAAGCTCTGCTGTGTCAAAAAAATTTACCCCTTGATCCAAAGCATAGTCCATTTGTCGAAACCCCTCATCTTGAGTATTTTGTTCGCCATAAGTCATAGTTCCTAGACAAATAAGGCTAACTTTTATATCCGTATTACCCAAATTCTTAAATTTCATACAATTATAATATTTCTAGGCGATATATCACCCATTGAAAATATAAAAAAAATGAATATATTTTAATAATGGAATTTAACAAACAAAATACTACAATAAAATCGTCTATTAGTGACGCTCAAATAGTCGACCAAGGTTTAAGAAATTACATGTTAAAAGTTTATAACTACATGGGTTCTGGAGTTTTTTTAACCGGAATAGTGTCTTTGCTATTGTTTAAATTGTCGGGTGGTTATGACATCCAAGTCTCTTCAACAGGTATCACTGGTTTAACAGGAATAGGACAAGCTTTATTTGCTTCACCCTTGATGTGGGTAGTAATGCTTGCTCCGTTAGGCATAGTTTTATATATGAGTTTTGGAATAAGAAAGATGAGTGCAGCTAAAGCACAAACTACTTTCTGGGTCTTTGCTGCTTTAATGGGCGCATCTTTGGCGTCAATATTTTTAGTTTATACTGGGCAAAGTATAACAAGAGTTTTTTTTATAACTTCAGGTACATTTGGCGCAATGAGTATTTATGGTTATACAACTAAGAGAGATTTAACAAAACTTGGTTCCTTTTTAATGATGGGATTAATCGGAATAATTATAGCTTCTATTGTAAACATTTTTTTAAAATCAAGCATGATGTATTTTGTAATTTCAATTATTGGTGTTTTAATTTTTGTTGGACTAACTGCATATGATACACAAAAAATTAAAAACATGTATTTTGCTAGTGATGATAGCGAAACAATGGGAAAAAAAGCTGTTATGGGAGCTTTAACACTTTATCTAGACTTTATAAATTTATTTATAATGCTCTTAAGACTTTTTGGACAAAGAAGGTAAAGTTATTTAACTAATTTTAACTTACCCCATTCAATCTTTTTAATTAAGTCATCAATATTTTCAGATTTTTCTATAATAATTCCTTTTTGGTTAATAATATAATATTTATGCGACTTATTTTTTGGATTAAGATTTTTTGAAATTCTAAACAAAGGTTTTTCCGATACTCTTTGGTAAACATCAAAAGATATCTCTCTTCTGTTAATTGTAAGACCATAATCTTTCCAATCACCCAAAGAAACTTTTTTGGCGTATAAATTAAGTATAGATTGCAATTCTTTTTTTATAAAAAAATTCTCTTTTTTAATACTTTTATTATTTATGACTAATTTTAAATTACTCACTGTGTATTTTATGTTTTTGTATTAAAGGTATTTGAAAAAAAGTAAATATAAAAGTAATTGGTAATATCCCCCAGACTTTGAAATTGACCCAAATCTCCTCACTTTGTGTTCTCCAGACTAATTCATTCGAAATTGCTAAAAATATAAAAAAATAAACCCATCTAAACAATAGTTTATTCCAACCAATATCGTCTAGTTTGATTGATTTCTCAAAAAATAGTTTTAGAAAATTTTTTTTATAGATTAATTTACCGCCCAACAATATTAATGCAAAAAGAATATTTATTATAGTTGGTTTTAAATAAAGAAACACAGGATTATTAAAAAAAATTGTAAGACCACCAAAAAGCGTGACTAACCCAGCACCAATTAAAGGCACATAAGGAATTTTTTTTTCCATTTTATACACAATTAATACAGCAATCACAGTTGATATAATTAATGGGGGTATAGCTGTTATTAAATTTTTATCATAATTATAATAGACAGTAAAAAAAATTAATAAAGGACCAAAATCAGTTATAAATTTAATTATTGATTTATTCACATTTAAATTTACCACAAATAATTTCTAAATAAAATTTTTTTGTTGCTTTTGAAATTAATTTTATTACCATCAAAATATGAGTGAAAAATCAGCAAAGTTTTCAATAGGTGATATCGTAAAACACAAACATTTTAATTTTAGAGGAGTTATTTATGATGTTGATTTTGAGTTTAATAATTCAGAAGAATGGTATCAATCAATTCCTAAAGAAGTAAGACCAAAAAAAAATCAGCCCTTCTACCATCTTTTAGCTGAAAATCAGGAAGTTACTTATGAAGCTTACGTATCTGAACAAAATTTAATAGTTGATCATTCTAAAAAACCCATTAAGCACCCTTTAATAAATGAGATTTTTTCAGAAAAAAGAGGATCTGTTTATTATAAAAGATCAAATTAAAAAATTTCAATCGCCTTAAAGATAACAAAATTTATTCAAATCTATGTCTCAAATTATAGCTATGAATTAGGATGTTAAGCCTAATTGGGGATTATCCTATACTTCCTTATCTCCCTCATATCTTCAATTAGGCGTATTGAAAAAATATCTCATTCAAAATTAGGGAAAAATAAGATAATAGGATCTATGATTAATTTTTTTAATCCATCAAACTTATTTGTATTCTTTAATAAACTTTCAAAAGTTATAGAAACAATAATTATTCCATTGTTAATTATATCTTTAATTTTTTCATTATTTCTATCTCCTCAAGATTACATTCAAGGCCATACAGTTCGAATTATGTATGTTCATGTTCCGTCTTCATGGATAGCGCTTATTTGTTTTTCATCCATAGCGTTTTTAACAATTTTAAATTTTATTTTTAAAATTAAAAATGCATTAATAATTTTCAAGAGCCTTGCACCAATAGGTACTGTGTTTTGTTTAATTTCATTAGTCACAGGATCAATTTGGGGTGGGCCCACTTGGGGTACCTTCTGGGCTTGGGATGCAAGACTAACTTCAATGCTTGTATTATTATTATTTTATTTTTTATTAATATTTAGTTATAAGTTTTTTAAAGACTCTAATCTTTCATCAAAAATTTGTGCTGTAATTTCTGTCTTTGGTATCGTGAACTTATTTATTGTGAAATATTCTGTAGATTTTTGGTCTACTCTACATCAACCTGCAAGTATTAAAGTTTTAGGTAAAACTTCTATACATAAGTCAATGTTATTGCCATTATCATTAATGTTACTTGCATTTTTAGCCTATTGTGCGTTAATTTTTCTAATGAAATATAGGACAGAAATAATTAGAATGAAAATTAAAGGAATTAAACGATTATGAATTTAAACATTTTTTTAATGGATGGACACGGGATTTATGTTTGGGCGGCATTTATTTTTACGTTTTTAGCCTGCCTTTTCTTATTTTTAAAAACAAAAAAATCCCTGAAAAAACTTGAAAAGGATTTTAAAAATGAGGTAGAGAAGCTTTCAACAGAACAAGTCGATAATTTAAAAACAAGGAAAATCACTAAAGAGATTCTTTCTTCACAGTCAAAAATAAAATAAAGCATTAAAATAAATGCTTAATAAAAAGACAAAAAATAGATCAATAATTTTTTTTTCGTTCTCGGTAATATTGATACTAGGTATTTTAATATCAATAAAAGTCTTAGAAGATAATGTTTTATATTTTTTATCACCAACCGAAATAAGTCAAAAAGAAAACATAAGTTTTAAAAAAGAAATTAGAATTGGTGGTATGGTTAAAAAAGACTCTATTATTGTGAATAAAAATGAAATTAAATTTATTGTAACAGACTTTAAAAATGAAATTATCGTTAGCTATAATGGAACAGTTCCGAATTTATTCGCAGAGGGTAAGGGAGTTGTTGCAGAAGGTGTCTTGAAAGATAAAAAATTTTTTGTTGCTAAAAGGATTTTGGCGAAACATGATGAAACATATATGCCGCCAAAAAATTAAAAATGTTAAGTGAATTAGGTCATCTATTTATATTTTTTTCAATCATATCTAGTGCCTCTTTAGTGATTTACTCATTTAAAGAGGTAAAAAATAAAAATATTATTCCGTCAAATACAATTAAAAATTTATCCTACTTTCAAATAACATCAACAAATTTAAGTTTTGTTGTTTTAATTGCGGGTTACATTATATCTGATTTTTCGTTAGTTAATGTTTATGAAAATTCGCATACAGAAAAGCCTTTAATATATAAATTCTCTGGTGTTTGGGGTAATCACGAAGGAAGTTTATTATTATGGATAAATGTAATGGTTATATTTTCATTTTTATTTTTTCTTAAAAATAGAAATTCTAGTAAAAATTTTTTACTATTAACTATTTTTTTTCAAAATATATTAATTCTTGGTTTCCTAATTTTTTTATTGGCTACATCGAATCCATTTAGTAAAATTTTTCCAATACCAAATGAAGGTTTAGGTCTTAATCCAATACTTCAGGATCCGGCATTAGCTATCCATCCTCCACTGCTATATTTAGGTTTTGTTGGATCCTCAATTTATTTTTCAGCAGCATTATCCTCATTAATAACCAGATTTGCTGGAAAAAATTTTGCACTGTCTATTAAATCGTGGGTACTTATCTCATGGTTATTTCAAACTTTGGGGATATTAGTTGGCTCTATATGGGCATACTACGAACTTGGTTGGGGAGGATATTGGTTCTGGGATCCAGTCGAGAATTCATCATTAATACCCTGGTTCTTAATGACAGCTCTTTTTCACTCCGTATTAGTCCTTGAAAGAAGGGAAGGAATATATATTTGGGTGATTATTTTAGGCATTCTAACATTTACAATGAGTGTAACTGGAACATTTTTAGTGAGATCAGGAATATTAAACTCTGTTCATACTTTTGCAAACGATCCAACAAGAGGGTTATATATTTTAATATTCCTGTCTCTAATGATTTTTTCATCTATTTTTATTTTTTATAAGTTTGCACCTGCTCAAAAGCAAAATTTTAATCTATTTAGTAAAGAATTTTTTATTATAACAAATAATTGGTTTATGAGTTTTTTTCTTATTACAGTTCTTATTGGAACTCTTTATCCAATATTTCTTGAAGTTCTAACTGATCAAAAAATATCTATCGGACCACCGTATTATAATACCGTATTAGCACCATTTTTAATTCCACTTTTATTTTTTATGGCTTATGGACCAAAATCAAGCTGGATTTCAGCAAGAAAACCAAGATTAAAAAATATTTTACCGATTATAACTTTGTCAGTATTATTTTCTGTAATACTTTTATATTTAATTAAGCAAAAGGATTTTGTATTAATTCTAATAATAATTTTTTCTATTTATTTAATATTTCAAAGTACCTTTGATATGATAGTTTCATATAAAAATAAAACTTCTGAAAAAAAATTTATAAATTTTTCAACTTTTTTTTCACATTTAGGATTTGGTCTTTTAATTTTTTTTATTTCTTTAAATAGTATTTTATCTTTAGAAAAAAATTTTAATATTAAAGTTGGTGAAAAAAAGAGCTTTAATAATTATGAATTATCACTTCAGAATGTGAAAATTTTGAATGACAAGAATTATATAAAAATGATTGGAAATGTAGTCATTTTGAATAAAAAAAATAAAAAAAAAGAAAAATTAAAACCTGAAATAAGAATTTATAGCCAACCCGAGACAATTACTTACGAGGCATCAATTAGATCAAGAATTTTTTTAGATACTTATGTTACAATGAGCAATATATCTAAAAGTGATTTTTATAATATAAAGTTTCAAAAAAAGCCATTTATGAACTTAATTTGGCTATCAACAATCTTAATTGCTTTCGGAGGTTTTTTAAGAGTTTTAAGTAAAAAAAATTAATGAAGAAAAAAATTATAATTTTGGTAACATCATTTTCACTTTTTGTAATTTTAGTTTTTTCACAAGGATTAAAAACCAAAAAAAATTATGATACCAAAGACCTAATAGGAAAACCTATTTCTGAAGTTACTTTAAGTTTATTAAATGACAAAGGTTCTTTTAATATTAATGAGTTAAAAAAAAATAATTTCAGTTTGATAAACTTTTGGGCATCATGGTGCGCTCCATGCAAAAAAGAACATAAATTTTTAATGAAACTAAGTAAAAGTGAAAAGTTAAAAATTTTAGGTGTTAATTTTAAGGACAAATCTACAAGTGCGAATAAGTTTATTAATCAATTAGGAAATCCATATTATTTAATAGCTAAAGATGAAGATGGAAAAAGTTCAGTATTCTTCGGCGTATATGGTATCCCCGAAAGTATATTGGTAGATAAAAATCTAGTAGTACTGAAAAAGTATATTGGTCAAATAAATAATGATGATGTTAAAGAAATTTTACAAATTATTGAAAATAAATGAAATTAATAAAAAAAATTATTTTTATTTTTATATTTATAAATATATTTTCAGTAAGTTCGTTTACTGAAGAGAATATTAAAAATAAAATTTACAAAAATCTAAGGTGTTTAGTGTGCCAAGGTCAAAGTATATCTGACTCAAATTCAGATTTTGCTCAAACAATTAAAAGTGTAGTTGATGAAAAAATTGAAAATGGAATGCAAGAAAAAGAGATTTATAAATTTATGGCTGATAAATACGGAGATTGGATACTTTACAATCCACCTATACAAGGAAAAAGCTATATACTTTGGATTTTGCCATATCTATTTTTTATAGTTGGGGTCATAGCATTGCTACTTTTGTATAAAAAAACGTTAAAAGATAAGTAATAATAAACTATATACATTAAAGATTTTAGAATGTATTTTTTAAAAATGAAAATTAAACTTTTATTTATAAGTTTTTTAATTACTTCACTATTTTTAAAAGTATCAAATGCAGATGAAAAAGGTTCAGGATTAAAATTTTATACTGGTATGTTTGATTTTAGTGATGAAGGAGCGAGATCTCAACTTTTCGGTGTTCAACATCAAGATGCTAATCTCTACAGAGAAACTTTCATGGGCGAGGTTTCACCAATTACCGGTGCCATGATAACTAAAGATAATGCAGTTTATTTATATTCAGGTATTGAAACAAATTATTCTTTAGGACTACTTAAATTTACTCCTAGTTTCACTCCAGGTTATTACAACAAAGGAGATGGAAAAGATCTTGGACATGGCATAGAATTTAAAACTGAAGTACAACTATCTCTTGATTTGGGTGAAAATACGAACTTAGGAATGTCCTATAACCATGTTTCAAATGCAAGTTTAGGCGATAAAAATCCTGGAGCAAATAGTTACACTTTTAATTTTCTTCAAAAGTTTTAGATTTAAAATCATATGAAATTAAAAAATTGTTATAATTACAATGATTTTCGAAAATTAGCTAAGAAAAATTTACCAGCTCCAATCTTCCATTATATAGACGGTGGTTCTGATGATGAAGTTACTTTAAAAAGGAACACAGACTCTTTTTCAAAATGTGATCTAATTCCGAATATTCTGGCAAGTGTTGGTGAGCCAGATATGTCAACAGAAGTTTTTGGAAAAAAAATTAAAATACCTTTGTTTCTATCTCCGACTGCAATGCAAAGGCTTTACCATCACGATGGAGATAAAGCCAGCGCAAAAGCAGCAGAAAAATTTGGTACATTTTATAGTATGTCAACTATGTCAACATCTTCTATAGAGGAAATTTCTAATGTTTCAGGAGGTCCAAAGTTATTTCAATTATATATTCATAAAGATCAAGGTCTTACAGATAATCTTATTGATAGATGTAAAAGATCAGGTTTTAACGCCATGTGTTTAACTGTAGATACAGTTGTTGCTGGTAATAGAGAAAGAGATCATAGATGGGGATTTACTACACCACCAAAACTAACCTTAAAAAGTCTATTAAGTTTTGCAATGCATCCTAAGTGGTCAATAAATTATTTGACCCATGAAAAATTTAAGCTTGCAAACGTTTCACATTTTACGAAAAAAGGAAGTAGCATTGCAAAAGGTGTTATGGAATACATTAATGAACAATATGATCCTGCTATGAGCTGGAAGGATGCCGAGTATTGTATAAAAAGATGGGGAGGACCTTTCGCTATTAAAGGAGTTATGTCAGTCGAAGATGCTAAAAGAGCAGTAAAAATAGGTGCGTCAGCAATAATGTTATCTAATCACGGGGGTAGACAACTAGATGGATCAAGATCACCATTTGATCAATTATCAGCAATAGTAGACTCTGTTGGAGGGCAAATTGAAATAATTTTAGACGGAGGTATAAGAAGGGGGACACATGTGCTTAAGGCCTTGTCACTAGGGGCCACAGCATGTAGTTTTGGAAAAGGTTTTTTATTTGCTTTAGGTGCCGGTGGGCAAAAAGGAGTAGAAGCTATATTGCAAAGATTACACGACGAAATTAGGCGCGATATGATATTACTTGGATGTAAAAAAATAAAAGATTTAAATAGGAGCAATATAGCGTTTAGATGACAAAACTTGCAAAAAGCTTAGATCGATTAGGAACTGAAACTGCGTTCAGTGTATTAGCAGAAGCAAAGAAATTAGAAGCTGCTGGTAAACCAATGATACATTTGGGATTAGGTCAGCCTGATTTTAAAACACCAAAACATATTGTTGATGCTGCAAAAAAAGCACTGGACGATGGTCATCACGGTTATGTTTTATCAAATGGTATTCTGGAGTGTAGACAAGCAGTGACAAGAAAAATTAAGAAACTTTACAATCAAGATGTTGATCCTGAAAGAATAATTATAATGCCAGGAGGTAAACCTACAATGAGTTACGCCATACAATGCTTTGGTGAACCAGGAGTAGAAATAATTCATCCAACTCCGGCATTTCCAATTTATGAGTCTATGATAAATTATACAGGATCCACACCAGTCCCATATGACTTAACTGAAGACAAAGATTTAAAATTTAATCCAGAAAAAATCTTATCATTAATAACTAATAGGACTAGATTGTTAGTTTTAATAAATCCAAATAATCCTACTGGTAGTTTTGTAGAGAAATCGGACATTGATGTATTGGCTGAGGGTCTTAAAAAGCATCCTCATGTAACAATTTTGAGCGATGAAATTTATAGCAGACAAATTTTTGATGGTAAAGAAATGCCAACTTTTTTTAATTATCCAGAATTAAGAGAAAGATTAATTGTACTTGAAGGTTGGAGTAAAGCATATTCAATGACTGGTTGGAGATTAGGTTGGAGTTTTTGGCCAAAAAATTTAGTAGAACATGTAAACAAATTATTAATAAATAGTGTCTCATGCGTGAATGCAGCAGCACAGTTCGCAGGTATTGCAGCGCTTGATGGACCTGATGATTCAATACATGAAATGATGAGGAAATTTTCAATTAGAAGAAAACTTATCCATGAGGGTTTAAATAATTTACCAGGTGTAGAATGTAGTTTACCGGGAGGGGCTTTTTATGCTTTTCCAAAAGTGAGTGGAACTGGCATGAATGGGGCCGAGTTCGCAAAAAAATGCATGCATGAGGCTGGTGTTGCCATAGTGCCTGGAACTGCATTCGGAAAGACCGCAAAAGATTATGTAAGATTTAGTTTTGCCGCTTCACAAGCCAATATTTCACAAGCTCTTGAAAACATAAAAAAAATGCTAGCTAAATAGGCTGTATTTTATTTAAATTTCAATTAGTATCTCTTTATTATGAATGAACAAGTTCAATCAGAACTTAAAAAAATTTTTAACGGTAGATTTTCTACATCTGTCTCGACAAGGTCAAATTATGCTAGAGGCGAGGACACCTTTGATCCTGTTTTATCTCAAGCAGTAGTTTTTCCAGAAACG
>MDSW01156565.1_pt1 | contig 24621 bp, 14 predicted proteins | sample 811171 | NCBI WGS metagenome assembly MDSW01 (sample SAMN05326641, study PRJNA326480) | marine metagenome | isolation source: seawater | place: Atlantic Ocean: North West | collected 2012 | reverse complement strand
GGAGTTGAGTGATCACATTTCCGACCTGACAGAAGATCTCCTGCTACTTCAGAGTCAGATTTCACAACTAGAGGGGACCATCGCCACCCTGCAAGGTGTAATGGACGGGTTGACATATACTCTGAACTACAGGACATCTGAATGCCCCATGGATAATCCGGGACTATTGATGGACGTAGGATATGACAGTGGAGAGGGGCTCGGAATAGAAGGAGATGGTTTAATCAGCTATGATGAGGTTGAATTCACGGTCGGAGAATGCCCGGGAAACTATGGGGTAATCTACAATGAAACTACTGCAGAACATAATTTTGCCCAGCAGAGAACGGCAGTACTGGATGACGTACTCTATTTCATTGCTGACGATGGGATTCACGGTTGGGAACTATGGAGAAGTGATGGCACCATGTCTGGTTCATACATGGTGAAGGATATCAGGGGAGAAGACTGTTCAACGACTGCAGACCCGGATACTGGTGAGCAAACTGAGGATTGCGAGAATTGGGGATCTACGTTCGATATCACGTGGGACAATATATTCAACGATGTCGAACTAGTTGCAGGAAACAACAAATTGTTTTTCACGGCATCGATGCATATGTACTTTGAAAATAATGGTGGATTCCCAACACTCTGGGTCAGCGATGGTACGGAGGAAGGCACAAATGTGGTTTATGACTTCTGGGGAGACTGGGATTACGATTGCAATGGTTGTGAATTTGACTCTGCAGGAATTACTGAGCTAGTTATTATTCCTGGCGAAGGAGGGGCGAGTGATAGAGTAGTATTCAGCAGTATCAAAGCCATAGCAGGAGTGGGGGAAGAGGGATATCCCAAAGGAGAAGAGCTGTGGATAAGTGATGGAACTACTACTGGCACCAGGATGATAGCCAATATAGAGCCAGAGACAAGCTCCTGGACCGATGGCAATGGACTTTCCCAATGTTGTGCAGACTGGGATGGCTCTGTCCCTAGAGATATGACATACAAGGGAAATCAAGTATGGTTTACCGGAGAGACGGAGAATTACGGGAGAGAGCTGTATAGATTTGGACTGCAACTAGGAGGGGGCCTATTCCTAGTAAAGGATATTAATACCGGTCCTGAAGGAAGTAATCCAATTCATATTACACCGGGCTCAGGGGGGATATACCTGTCAGCAAATGATGGAGTTAACGGACAGGAGCTACACTACAGCCAAGGAGATGCCTTTTCTACTAATATGGTGAAAGACATTTGGCCTGGATTAAATAACTCTAGTAGCCCCATGTGGCTAACTAAACTAGGTAGTAAAATGCTGTTTTCAGCGGATGATGGCGAGAATGGAAGAGAGCTCTGGATAACGGATAATACTGAAGAGGGGACTAGGATGGTAAAAGATATCAATCCAGGAAATAACTCGAGCTATCCCACGGGACCGATGAAGGAAATGGGAGGATTTGTTTATTTTGGAGCTGATGATGGAGTCCATGGATGGGAACTATGGAGGACTGACGGTACTGAGGCAGGAACTAACATGGTAAAGGACATCAGAGTTGGTGAGAATAGTAGTTTATCCTGGGGCTCTACCGCACACTGGCATGGCGAGTACACCCTTACACACGATAGTCACTTCTACTTCAGTGCTGACGACGGAGAAAATGGAGAAGAGCTTTGGAGAACAGATGGGACAGAGCTTGGTACGGAGCTGTTGGTGGATGTCCATCAAGGAGAAAATGGCAGTTGGCCATGGTGGCTTACCATCGTTGGAGATAAGCTATACTTCACCGCATGGGACGGCGATCAGAGACAATTGTGGTATTATTGGGACAATCCGGGCCCAGTTCTTTCATGATAATCGTCATAAGCTCAGCTTCGTTGGAGTAGTAAGGTCCCAATGCGTGTAGAGCATGATGTTAAGCTGACTTTTGATGATGTATTAATCCGGCCGAAGCGAAGTACGCTGGTTTCTAGATCGGATGTAACTTTGGTAAGAGAGTTCAAGTTCAGACATTCCGATACGACCTGGGAGGGAGTACCTGTGGTTGCTGCAAACATGGATACTACAGGGGTATTCGGGGTTGCCGAGGTTCTCCAGAAGCATGGCATGCTAACCTGTCTACAGAAATTCTACTCCACAAGACAGTGTTCAGAAGCATGGGATGATGGGATTGACCCCGGGCATGTAGCTATTACTTGTGGATCAACAGAAGATAGTCTGGAGTTGTTGAAGAAGAAGATGGCCACAAGTTCTGAGTTGTCCATGATATGCGTCGATGTAGCAAATGGATATAGAGAAGTCTTCCTAGACTTCATCAGGGACGTCAGGAAGAGCTATTCAAACTCTATTATCATTGCAGGCAATGTAGCCACCAGGGAGATGACTGAGGCGCTTATCTTAGCTGGAGCTGATGTTGTGAAGGTAGGAATAGGGCCTGGTTCGGTTTGCACCACTAGGAAGGTAGCCGGAGTTGGATACCCTCAGCTATCTGCAATCTCAGAATGTGCTGACGCCGCACACGGATTAGGGGGGCATGTGATGGCTGATGGCGGTTGCTCTTCCCCTGGAGACGTAGCTAAGGCCTTCGCTGCTGGAGCTGACTTCGTAATGCTGGGGGGGATGCTGGCAGGCCATGATGAATCTGGAGGAGAGTTAGTAGAGGGCGGTAATGGAAAAATGTACAAGTCATTCTATGGCATGTCCTCTGCGAAGGCAATGCAGGAGTACTATGGAGAAGTAGCCAAGCATAGAGCACCTGAAGGAAAGGAGGTCAGAGTCCCATACAGAGGGGCTTTGGAAGAGACTGTCCAATCAATACTTGGAGGAGTTAGGTCAGCATGCTCCTATGTAGGCGCTAGAAGGATCAAAGATCTGCCCAAGTGTACCACATTCATCAGAGTCACACGGACGACCAATGAAGTATATCAAAAATTCAATGTTGAAGAGTAAACTATTTACGAAACAGAATTTAATGTCTTTATTTTCCGTTGGTTGTGAATGAGTTCCTTGCGCTTGTAGCGATTGGTGCTTTTGTTGCGGCTGCTCTAACAGTTCCAGCTGGTTTCGGACTCTCTACAATACTCACCCCCCTAGTCCTGGTACTGATGCCCCCCCATGAGGCAGTAGCTGTGGTCGCGATAGTCCATGGGGCCCATAATGCAGGAAAATTAGCTCTGCTTTGGGAGAATGTTGATTTCACCGCATTCAAGAGATATGGCATTTGACTAGTAGTTGGTTCAATAATCGGCGCCGTCCTTCAGAGTCAAGTACCTCAGAGGCCCCTCTTGGGGATTCTCGGGTTGGCATTGATGATTCTTCCAATCCTCACAATTAGTGAAAGATGGACAGGTTACAGGATTCCTGAGGCTAATGACAGATTTGGGGGTTTTGGATCTGGCTTTATGGGGGGCCTTTCAGGACACCAGGGTGCCCTTAGGGCGATGTTTCTCTCCAAGAGAATTCCCGATAAGATGTCATATGCCGCCACCGCAAGTATCCTAGCATTATGCGTTGATTTGTCAAGAATTCCGGTTTATCTTGCATATAGAAGCAGTGAGATTTACTCTCAGCTAAGCCTAATACTGGTATTGGTAGTATCTGCCCTTATTGGAGCTAGGGTAGGCAAGAGATGGTTGAAATCACTAAATTCCGAATTAATCAGGAATGGGGTAATGACAGGAATAATGCTCAGTGGGGCATTGTACTTGTTGGAAGCCGCTTCCTAGATATCCAGAATTACTTGTGAAATCCATCCAGGACCTTCAAAATCAGGCACCTCTGGAATTATCCCTCTGATAGTCTCCCCTTCTGAGATCTCCTTGAGAATTAGTTCATGCATGGTAATAGCCTTGACCTCAATTTCTCTCTCAACGGAATCCGAATCTACCCAAGATACATGTCCAGATATGTACTCATTAGAAGTAGAAATGGAAAGGTCAACTAGCCACTGACCTTCTCCATATCCTCTGTATAGTACCTCTTCTAGCCACCTAACTAGTCCTCTTTCCATATCATTACCAGTTATTGGGATAGCCCATGTAGCATTATGTCTAACGAGTGAGTTAAGTTCCTGTATGGGCTCTAAGAGCTGATATTCTTGGATTCCAATAGTTGTTTCCCTGATGATACCCTCTATTGAATTTGAGAAGGACCTGATTCCAACGTCTGCTGTAGTAGGAAAAATCCACCATGACATAGAAACAGCTCTCGTATTCTAAGGAGGATGAAGGCCTAGTTGAACATGTCGCAAAGTTCACCTTGGGACGGGAAGCTGGTTGGGTCCTTTGGATGTGTATTCCATTTGTTCTCACACTTATTCACAAAGCCATCCCCATCAGAGTCAACATTGGCATCAGCCGGATCCATGGGGTCGAAACCAAAATAATATTCCCATCCAGCCCACATTGAGTCTCCATCCTGATCTTGGTGGTATACCTCAGAGCCATCTTCCCAAATATCCCCATCTGTATCCGCGTTGACTGGATTGGTACCATTCTGGTATTCTTCGAAATTAGTATAGTTTTCGAGATCATTGTAGAATCTAATTCCAGCTTCTGTCATGTGATCTATGTGGCACTCCGAGTTCTGTGGGTTATTCCACCCTGGACAATACCTATTCATTAGGTTGGTACGGTTAAGGCCGTCCTCATCAAAGTCCTCCTGACCGTCGTCTATTCCATCTAGGTCTGAGTCTGGCATCCTAGGGTCCATTGGGCCCCTAGCTCCCAACGCATCCAATGTATTGTTATCAACAAGGCCCATCATTAATGATTCCTCGGAATATGTAACCTCCCAGCCATCGGGTAACTTGTCGCCGTCTGTGTCGTGGGATACTGGATTCGTATCCCATCGATCGGGTGCCTCTTGAGAATTCATCAGTGTATCGTTGTCTATATCGAATACTGAATCAGGGATAGAGCCATACGATGGATCCAAGGCCCACCTTCCTCCATCGGGAATGAAAAAGCCTGAGATATTCAACTCCCACAGGAAATACTCCGGATCTAACATTCCATCGCCATCTCTGTCTCCTGAGGAAGAGAAGCCATCCAAGTAGTTCTTCCAAATCCAACCGCCTGGCCCTAGACCGCATTCCATCATTGAGTCACAACCAGGGGGAAGCCACCAGTCCGTCACTACCCAGAGACTGTGGCTATTGGTATTCTGCTGTACAGAAAATACCTGCATCTCCCAGCCATCTGGTTGGGAGTCACCATCAGTATCATTGTTCAAAGGATTTGTTGCGGACTGCCATGGCCTTGGAACGAACAGAACTTCTCCCCCGTCATTGAGCCCATCTGCGTCGCTATCAGCATTGTTGGCATGAGTGATGTACTGATCTTCGCCGTCTACTACTTCCTCGCCATCCTCTAGTCCATCGTTGTCTGTATCAAATGCAGATGCATTGGTATAGTAAATGGAGCCATTCCAAACGAATCCATCTATTGCCTCAGTAAAGTCTTCTAGGCCGTCTGAATCGGTGTCTCTGTCTGTGGCGTTAGTGAATGTCTCAAAGTATTCGACTGCATCTGAAAGGCCATCCCTATCGGTATCATAAGCACCGGGATCGCTTCGGACGGTGACATCCCTTACTCCATGGTCGACGATTCTAATAGTCCATCCTATGACCTCTATTCCATCAATCAAGCCATCTCCGTCGGTATCTGGGGAGAGGGGGTCTGTGGACCTCCCGTCTACTGCACCATCGCCGTCTCTATCTCTGGCGTTGAACTCATCTAGATTAGTGAACCTTTCATCTTCCTCTACTACGATAACCAGATCCTGTAGTCTGCTAGAAATTTCCTCTCCTACCGCGACATTGATGTGGTAAACCCAACCAGCAGTTAGTGTCTTCACTGGTATGTTTACGTACTCGCTATCTTGAACCGTTCTCACATACAATATTGTCTTGTTGACGGGTACGTAGTCCCCTATTTCAACCATAATTGATTGAACCGTTGAGACGCCTACCATGTCAGAATATCTTACACCGCCATCTCCGTCTGAATCATATCCGTCAAAATCTGGGTCGTCGTCTGCATTGCTTCCGTCATTTGGATGTATGCCACTGAGATATTCCCAGCCATCAGGCATACCGTCATTATCTGTATCGGCCTCCTCCGGATCTGTGAAATTCGATGGCCCCCATGTGTAGGCGACCTCGTACTCCTCTACATTGTTCAACCCGTCTTCATCCGAGTCCCCAAAGGCATCTGTTGCATTGGATGGATCTAAAAGATCACCATAGCAGTATTCGAATCCATCGGGCATTCCATCGCCGTCAGTATCCCAGTCACTAGGGCCATTCAATCGTCCGTCCCCATCCATATCTTGCTCGAACCATGTCAAATCACCCGCCTCGGACATGAACTCATTGAATGGCGATTGTAATGTGATTGTCCCAAAAACGGGAACTCCACAGTGAGTGCCCAATTCGATAAACCCGAATGCAATTTCATGCCTATCTGCAATGAGGTCGCCATCACTATCCTCTTGAAGGGGATTGGTATCATATCTCTCTTCTACAAAATTTCTAAGACCGTCTGGAGTGGGTTGCTCCAGATCCAGTGCAGCGTCGCAAGATATCTCGCCATCAGCATTGGCAACCAGGTTCCAATCTTCATTGCTTAGCTCGTTCATTATCTGTTGTCTAGCATCTGGACCCTGGCTGTTTACTGATCCATCTGGAGTAAGGAAATAACAGTCCCTATTGGCATTTAGGGGGTCCAGTAATCTGAGGACGCCATTGGGAGTGATAATCTCATGGACATGCAATGACTCCCACTTGTCATTCAGGCCATCGTCATCGGAGTCACTGTCCATTGGCTTGGTCCCCAAAGCCGCCTCTTCGGTATTTGTCAGACCATCTCTGTCGGGATCTCCGTATGGGCCATTATCGGGATTTGGGAACGTTTCATTTTGCTCACCCGTCTCATCTTCATTATCGGTATCTGAAAACGGAATCTCAGAATCAGCCGGCTCGCCATTATCGAGTGGGTCTAATCCATTCCTAATTTCCCAGCCGTCATCCAAGCCGTCATTATCAGTATCAAACTCTCTCCAGTCTGTCCCATAAAGGGTCATTTCCATCCTGTCTGGAATGCCGTCCCCATCGGTATCTGTACCGCCTTGTCCTGTAGATTCGATATCGACAACATCCGATCCAGCTGGCTCAAATCCGCCGGACTCTGTTGTTGAAAGGCCGGCTCCGATAATCGTGTAAATTCCGGCCAGACAGAGGGTTGCAACGATCGCAGTAACTGCATATTGATTGTGATTCATGGCCATTGTTACACCCCGGCCCCCTAGGGGGCCGACCCTTTGACATTAAGGATGGATATAACATTTGACAGAACAGGATTATCATAGGTTGGATGTAGAAGCTCTCTTTGGGACTATATTTACAGTCACAACTCCTGCTTCGGAACCCATTTTCATCCTCCCCTTTACCCCTGTTGATCTCTCCCAGCAGCCTAGTAGTATCCCTCCAGAAATAGCAGGGTGGAAGCACCCTACTATGTCTGAATTCAATTCCCCGTTTTCTGACTTTAGTTCTGGCTTGGAAAGTTTTCCAAGACCCTGAAGAGAGAGGTTTCTGATTGATGAACTAGTCCAATCTTTGGCTCCTGATATCATTACGTGCTTCCCACTATCGAAAAATAGTTGTCTACATGAGTCTGCAACTGCCGTCCACCATAAAGATCTATTTCCGCCTACGTCTTTCCAGACATAGTCCTCCTGCCTGGATTCTCTTAATGAGATTATTTGAGACTGAGAATATTCTTCGAATCTAAGAATTAAATCCCTATGAATCATAATTTTTCTTTCACCGTTCATTTCCCAACCGCCTGCGTCCAATTCTCTGATATCTCCCCACTGAATGATACTTGTGCCGTCGACTTTTTCATCGATACCGAGCCAATTCTTTTTCATTTCTTTTGGGAATGGAATTTTCACCTCGTCCTTGGTCAGTTCCACCATCAATACATCCTTGGATTCGGACCACCTGAATTTATACCTCTTTCCTGTGGCGGTCTCCCATGTGCTGGCAATAATTCCTGCATCCAATGGCCCTGAGAAATATCTGTTGACTAGAATGGTAGCATTTTCAGGGTTTTCCTCAATTATTTCGATTTCCCCTAAACCCCTGGATATTCTACCTTCTGAGAACTTTTTCCATTTTCTGGGATTCTTTCCACTGGGAATCTGATCCTGTAAAGAAAAGAGGAACTCCTCCGACTCAGAAGATGCATGCGCGATTTTTCTACCTAGGCTAAGACTTGTCCTCATTTCAACATTTGATAATAGTGAATTCAGCCAAATTGGACTCACCATCCAAGTTTTTTGATTCTTTGTCCACCTATCAGATATTGATCCATCTGATTCTGATTTCCACCTTTCTTCTAAAGTTTCAGAGAGTGGCTTATATTTTCTGAAACGATCTAGGAATCCCAGATAATCAGCCCCCTAGGAAATCAGAGATCCTGTTGAATGCCTCATCTAAGATTTCAATTGTTGGCAGACATACCATCCTGAAATGCCCACGGCCGTACTCCGGGGAGAATCCCGAACCATGTACGACTAAAACGTGCTTTTCTTCGAGTAACTGTAGTACGAATTTTTTATCGTCTGACGATAGTCTTTCATCAGTAATCCTGACAAATAAATAGAATGCCCCTCCTGGAGGCTCACATTCTAGTCCGTCTATTTTCGAAATCCTCTCGATGCAATAATCCAGCCTCTCCTTTATCCTACTGCGGTGATCTTTGAGCCACTCAGAATCATCTGTAAGCCCTGCCAAATACCCAAACTGAGCAGGAGTAGAAGCACAGAGTCTACTTCTAAGAAGCCTTTCAACCCCATCCCTGACCAAACCTAGCTTACCAGATGGGTCGTGCCATGCCATATACCCTATCCTCCAACCTGGGGCGAAGTAAACCTTTGAAACCCCATTCAAGGCCAAAACTGGGACTTTGCTGGATCGTGAAGCCACTGATACGAATTTATCTGTGAAATCCAATCCGTCATAAATCTCATCTGCTATAATTGTACATTTTGGCCACTGCTCGACTATCTGAATGAGACTGTCAATTTCATCTACAGTTGCAACATTACCTGTTGGATTGTTGGGGTTGATAAGAACTAGTAGGCGTACACTTTCATCCATTTTGGTTTTGATATCTTCTAAATCGATACGCCATCCATCGGTTGGGTCAAGTCGATACTCTACAGTTGTAGCACCATACATTTGAGGATAGGCCATATATGGTGGATAATGCGGACCAGGGGCCAAAACTTTGTCACCAGATTCCAAGAATGAAGCAAAAATAATCTGTAAAGCCTCAGTTACCCCATGAGTAACATAAATATCATTTTCATCACAATCCCATCCTTTTCTACTCTCTGATTTTGCAATGGCCTCACGTAACTCAGGAATCCCATAAGATGGACCATATCCATTGTTTTGATTATCTAGAGCGTTCTTGTAAGCTCTAATCATGTGTTGAGGAGTTGGGAGCCCGTCAAACGCCAATGGATCTCCTACGTTCATTCGTATAATTTCATGACCTTGTTTCTCGAGCTCCACAGCTGGAACTACCACGTCTCTAATGGCATACTCTATTGCCGCGGCGCGGGCTGAAACATCGATAATTTCGACCATAGTATCATAATCCGAGGAAAGTGTTTGCGGCTTTGAGTGCGTGTGGGATGCCATCTCCATTGGTCCCGCCTCCTTGGGCCATAGTTGGTCTGCCTCCACCGCCCCCTCCAATATGCCCTGAAATTTTATTTAGGATTTCGACTGCATTATGCCGTTCTGAAGCGATTGAGTCTTCAGTACAAGCGACGATTAACTTGCCACCTCCAATTCTGGTACCCAGCACGGCCAATGTTGGCCTCTCAGTATCGCGGGTTAATTGTGAGAGCATTGTCATCATCTGCTTCATCTCACCTTCCACTTCCATGACGACATATCTCACGCCTTCTACTACGACCAAATCATCACCACCGCCAGATGTCCTAAGCCTGACAATTTCTGCCTCCAGGGACTCGATCCTCTTCTGTTGAGATTTCCACTCCTCGAAAAATCTAGAGACGGCCCTTGGAAGATCATCTGACTGTACGCCGAGTACCTCTGAAGCTTCACTCAATATTCGCTCTTGTCGCCTTGAGTTATCTCTCGACGTCTCCCCTGCCACGATTTGCAGACGCTCTACCCCGTCTTGTACCTGACTGGACTTTAGTATCCTCAACTCACCAATACTAGACACTTGATCATGATGCGTCCCTCCGCAGGCCTGAACATCAAAATCCCCTACACTGATCACTCGGATTCTACTGTGTTTGGGCGGACCGCCTTGATAGATGTCAAATCCATACTTTCTATCTGCGTCTGATCTATCTAAAACTTCTTTCTTAATTTTTAGATTTGAATCGATTATATTGTTTGCAAGATCTTCAATGTCCTCTATTTCTCTTCTGGACAATCTAGAATGATGAGTGATATCTAATCTAGCATATCTTGCTCCCTTGCTAGATCCAGCCTGCCAGATGTGCGGCCCTAGAATATGACGTGCCGCCCCTCCGACGATATGAACGGCAGTATGGTGATCCATCAATTGTTTTCTCCTGTCACGGTTTAGAGTTCCCTTTACCTTTCCTGGATTGAGTGGGTTTGCTGTGAAGTGCAATACTACACCTTCCTGAGACTTGGTATCTAGAACGGGGGACTCCTTGCCATTCTGTGAAAATATCCCCTGGTCGCCCAATTGCCCGCCTCCTTCCGGGTAAAACAAGGTTCTGTCTGTTACTATAGCATATGAGGGGATAGATTCGACCTCTCCTGAGAATGTCAGTTGCGAAATCATATCGTCTGTGAGAGCGAAACAATGCAAAACTTCGGCCTGAAATTCTATGGCCTTGGCATCATCATAAAAGTCTAGTTGAGTAATCTCTAAGCCGCTTGTGTCGAAAATTTCATCTCTATTTTTTGATTTTGAGGCATTCTTAGTCATTAGTGCGTTTCTTGCTGCCATATCCGCAGTGAATCCGACTCTGACCTCTAGATTTGGCCACCCAAGTTCCTTGGCTATAGACACCACCATATCTGGATTTAGACCTCTTTCTTCTGACAATCTGAATAGGGTCTCATCATCAATCTGTCTTGAGTCCGAGGGGGTACCCTTCAATGCGGTCTTGACTGCCGCCCTACCTTTCCTCAACATCTCATGATATCTGGCTTCTTCAAGTTCTAATATTTTCAAAATACCCTCTTCTGACTGCACAAAACCCCGTATGTCCAAGTGAGTCTGTATATGGTGTGCGCCTAATTGCGACAGAGTTACGGGCACAGATAGTGAGTCTTTCATCCTACAAACTCTTCTTGCTAGCATCCTCACTAGATATCCGGCCTTGCTATTACTCGGCACCATGCCATCCCCAAGCATGTTACATATCGCATGCATGTGGTCAGGAATGGCATATATTGAGGAAAGTGGCTCAGTTACTTTCTTTAGATCTTCCAATGAGATCAATATTCCATTTTCTGAGAGTCTTTCTGAAAGATTTCTGTATAATTCCTCAACATCAGTTCCAACATCGATATTAAGAATGCCTGCTAATCTGGAAAGTTCGCCCAATAAAACTTCCATTTCTACCCTTATTTCCAAGGAATCTAGGAACGAGTCGAATCCAGAAATTGTCTTTAGCCAGTCGATAGATTCTGGATAAATCGCCTCGTAGATAGTAGGGGTTCCCGCGGCTGCCCAGCAGAATCTCTCAAGGCCATATCCAGTATCAATGATCTGGAGTTCCATCTCGCTGTACTTCTGCCCCTTGATTAGGACCTCTCCTTCTTCGTCTTCTTCCAGATTCATAAAGACCAGGGTTGCAAGCTCTAGACCCCCTACAATTACTTCTAGAGCTGGGCCGGCATTCCCCCCTCCTGACCATGGATTTTCAACATAAGTAATACTAGTTGGTTCGATGCCCAATTTTTCAACTAGCAATTCATCGCAGTATCTGACACATCGATCTATCCAGTATACGACGTCACCCTCTTTAGGGCGGTTGAATGCATGGTGTGCCATCATCTCAAAGGTAGAAAGGTGCCTCCCTGAACGTCCTACGGCGGCCACATCGGTCAATCTAATGCATGGTTGACTAATTCCTAATGGATTTGCAGGGGGCGGGACTGTACCGCTGGTTACATGGGGCTGGAAATCAGCTATGCTGGCTATTGTCAGATGGATGTCATCTCTCCATCGGGCGATAACCGGATATGGATTGATCCTAGTATGGCCTTTTGAGTCAAAAAAGCTTAGGAATGCCTCTCTCATCTCATCTTTGAGTTGTTTCCCCCTAGATGAGAACCCCTCAATTATTGGATTTCCTATGAATGTGTAAGGGTCTTCGTTGGTGTCTCCACAGGTCGATCTGATCGGGTCCCTAGTCCAGAATCTTAAACCAGTTACCTTACAAATCTTGAGGATATGTCCGGATTCTTCCCAGTAGGGGATACTGATTTCGCCGAACCCCATTGTCACCCTCCTTGCTCACGCATTGAAGGGTTTGACTTGAATTCGATTGTTAACACCGTAACGGCGCTTTGAAAGGTTACGCATATGACGCATGCCTATGGAGGCATCATGGAAGAGGCATATGAAGTCGGATGGCCCTGGAAGAATTAGAATTTCAAAACACGGCAGGATGCTTACAGATGCAATACTTGTATCTGATGAGAAACACTTGTCCGGCCATTCTGATGACAGGTCCCCTGCGCAGCTGGTGAATACAGCCAGCCTCCCAGGAATTGTCGGGGAAGCATGGGCTATGGCCGATTGGCATTTCGGATATGGTTTTCCGATAGGTGGAGTGGTGGCCACTGATGTGGATTGGGGAGAACAAGGAGGTTCAATTTCCCCCGGTGGCGTTGGATTCGACATTAATTGTGGAGTGAGATTATGCTCTACTGACCTTAATATCTCAGAAATCGATCCTAAGCATCTAGCTGAAGAGCTTTCAAGAAAAATTCCAGCGGGGGCGAGTAGAAAGGGAGGTGTCGCACTAGGAGATGCAGAATTGGATTCCATCCTAGCGGGCGGTGCTTCCGCCGCTGTGGACCTGGGGCTAGCTGAGGCGAGGGACTTGTCTTGCATAGAATCTAACGGCCTACTTCACAGTGAATACAGGGACGTGGGCCCAAAGGCGATGAAGAGAGGCTCCACATCTCTCGGGACTCTGGGGTCTGGAAATCACTTCATGGAGCTACAGGTTGTTGACAGGATTGTTGACGAAGAAGCCGCAAGAGCTTTCGGCTTGAGAATTGGCCAAGTCACGGCGATGATTCATTCTGGATCCAGGGGACTTGGCCATCAGGTATGTTCTGAGCACGTAGCAAATATTGAATCGAATTACTCAAAGAGAGGAGACTCTTGGTTCTCTGAGAAATGGGGTTTTTCTGTTCCAGATAGGCAGCTAGCCTCTGCACCCATACATAGCTCCGAAGGAGAGAGTTATTTTGATGCCATGAATGCTGCAGGAAATTTTGCTTTCGCGAACAGATCGGCCCTTACTCAGAGGCTTCGTGAAGTCTTGCGAAACGAGTACTCGATTGATGGAGAATTGAATCTAGTGTATGATGTCAGTCACAATATCGCAAAAATAGAGCGGCACCATGTAGAAGGAGGCCAGTGTAACTGCTGTGTTCATCGGAAGGGCGCCACTAGGGCACTAGGAGGAAATCATCCTGAGTTATCTTCCAGCTTCCCCACGGGTCAGCCTGTTCTTGTCCCCGGAGACATGGGTACGGCTTCGTGGGTCATGGCAGGCCCTGTCAATGGAGCGAATGATGCTTTTTCTTCTTCTTGCCATGGAGCTGGCAGAAGGCTTTCCAGAACAGCGGCCAGGTCCTCTGTTGATTCAGAAGTACTAATTTCTGAGCTAGAAGAAAGGGGGATTCACATTAGAGCAAAAACTCCCAATGTACTATCTGAGGAGTCGCCCGACGCATACAAGGATGTTGATGAAGTGATTGATTTAACTAATCGGGCGGGACTAGCCCGTCCCGTGGCGAGACTGAGGCCAATATCAGTTATCAAGGGATGACTATTTCAGGCCATACTCAATTTCAATTATATCTCCATCTTCCATCAGATATTCCTCATAGAGCGAGTTTACTTCTCCATTGACAGTCAGCACTACCTCATGTTCGTCGTCAGCGTTGTTCCCCATTATGCCTTCATCGCTGAATGACTCTCCCCAAATCTCGAAGAATGCACCTAACGGGGCCGGCATGGGACTGGGGGTTTCGATGTGTAACTTGCCAGTATCGTCATGCGTATGTATTCCCTTCATTCCATTGCATCCAGGATCTCCGATTCCGATATTTGGACTGATCTCAACTTGGGTTCCATTGATGATTATGGTTAGTTGGACGTGCTCGTGGGTATCCAAAGAATTGTGGTCATCGAGACAAACATTAGAGATTTGCCAGTTATTCTCATCTTGGACTGAGTCTGTGGGCGTCATTACAAGATAGAAGAAGACTATGGTACAAATTCCCGCTATGGAAATCACTACATTCTCTGCTTTCATGGAGATGGGAGAAGGCTAGTAGTCTTGAACCATTAGGCGCTGCAAGTAGCATGCCCCTATCGGGAAATCGACCAGAATACTGGGACGTCGCCAAAAAAGAGCTGTCCATTAGTGACATTACACTCTCTAGGATAATCGATAAATTCGATGATCTGGAATTAGTTTCCAGAGGAGATATTTTTTACACGCTGATTAGATCGGTAATCGGCCAACAGATATCTGTCAAGGCCGCTTCTACTGTATGGACGAGACTCTGCAAAAAGATAGGCGAGATTACACCGAAAAATATCCTAAGAGTAGATATTGATGAATTGAGGAGCTGTGGATTATCTCAAAGAAAGGCAGAATATGTCCTGGGGATTTCTGAATCTTGGACTGAATATGATTCGCTTGATTGGGGCAAGATGAAAGATGAAGAGATAATAGAGAAATTAATCCAATTAAGAGGAGTTGGGACGTGGACTGCTGAGATGATTCTGATTTTTACCATGCTTCGTCCCGATGTTTTTCCTATCGGCGATATAGGGATGATAAGGGGGATTGAAAAATCATACAACTCAGGAGAAAAAATGTCCAAAGAGGAGCTTTTTTCAATTTCAGAGAAATGGAAGCCATGGCGCACGGTGGCCTGCTGTTATATGTGGAGGACTGTGGATCCAGAACCTGTAGAATACTAATCACATACAATATCCGCGCTTTGGCTGATCGGGGATTGAGGGAGCCGAACCAGTTTGAACTCCATCGGCCTCTTCCATAATTATAGTCAACAAAGTCTTGACTAATTGTCTAAGATCATCAACCTCTTCCCTAAGCTCTTCCAAAGATAAACTATCGTCCATTATCAACACGCATCCCATCTGAGGGAATTCCCTCATAGGTAAAATCTCGATTTAGCCTATAAATACAAGAGGTTGTGAAAGGGTTTTGAAGCTATTTTTCACATGACAAGTAAAAAGTCACTAGTACTCGTCTCCCTCATGGTATTCGTAGTCTTCATCATCGTCATAGTACACGTCGTCTTCATTTCCTCTACGGCTCATTAGGAATCCTATGGCGGCAACGGCAATCGCCGCTATCGCACCGATCATCATTATTGCACTGCTCGTAGAACCTTCATCCTCTGGAGGCGGCGGCACTACGCTTATTCCTCCGATCGCTATATCGGCGGCATTGAAATCAGACTCGTCGATAGACCCGTCGCCATCAATATCAGTTACGATGTAAAGATTCGGCTGTCCGGGAGACGTAGCTTCCCATCTGAAAGTGACTCTAACACTGGTCGCCTCCGCCTCTAGGGGGATCTCTAAGTTAGGTGTCTGGGCTGTGGTTAGCGATTCCTTCCACCTCTCAGAAGACTGGCCATTTTCATCTACCTCATACATTAACTCGTAGAGTCCGACCACCAGAGTTCCATCTCTCTTGCCGGTGTTTTCCCAGAAGGTCTCGATAGTTACTATCTCGTTCATCAGAGGGGCGCTGGGAGAAGACACAGATCTCACATATTCACCAAGGAACTCCATTATTCTCAATGCTGGAGCTCTGGGTACAGATTCACTTCCAAGGCCTGATACCTCATTGCCTGCCTTATCCGTGGAGGTTACCCAGAAGGAAATCGAATCTCCGGCCTCTATTAGCATCCCATTAGCTGGAGTCAGATCAATTCTCGACTGATACACGTCTGACCATTCTGAAGAAGAAGATCTATCCCCTTCTAGAATTAACAGTAGTTCGCCACTATCCTCGGTTCCGGTCACTGGAGAGTTTCCTCTCATGTAGACCCATGATACCTGGAGTGGGCCATCTTGCATACCGATCTGATCATTCATCGTTACTGTGACTTGGACATCGTCAACCATGTCGGACTCGATGATAGTAAGTGATGATTCGGGATACTTTATCTGGTCGAACAGAGCGGTGGGGGACCTACTATCGACAACTATGGAATATTCAGAATTCGCAGTTGAGCCACCTAGTCCCGGCATATTTAGGACGGTAAGTGAAACTGTCATTGTAGGATCTAGGGGGACTCTGTCAGGGAGTGTTACAGTAATTGAGAATGTAGAATCCTCGGCTAACTCAGTGTCGCTACTAATTTCCTGTGAGCCGTAAATGACACTCGCCTCGACCCTGAGATCATCGGGAATACTGTTTATAGGCATTCCAGAGCCAGCGTAAAGTAACGATCCCGTTACAATGAATTCATCTCCCTGCCTGAGGAATAGCTGGTTTTCTACCTGATCCATCATAGGAGAGGTTAGGTCGGTCATAGAATCAGGAATTGCCAGGAATTGGTTATCCAATTGCCATGATAGCTCCCCAATATTATTTTGATAAGCCACCGTATTCAAGTCATCCAATATGGAGACGCTAGGTTTGCAGGAAGTCTGTCCTTCCTCCCATACGTAATCCCAAGAAATCTTGAAGTCAATACTCAATTCTGTTACGACTGATGTGATGGATTGAGTCTGTACAGACAAAGGAGTAACCATACTATCGGGAGCGGCCCAAAGAACCCCTCTTGAAGGATCATAGGACATCTTTCCTACATTAGTGGGGCCATCTCCACATAGCATGATAGTGACATTATCGAGAGTACCGATTCCATTGGGCTCGTCTATCTGCATAGAGAATGTGTGTATGTGGCCGGCCATTAGATATCCAAGCTCGGTATCTAAGGAATATCCCGATGCGGGTATGCTGGTTGGCTCATCTGTTGCTACTATCACAGTAGCCCATGAATTGGAAGCTCCTGCAGAGCCACCAGTTCCACCTTCCTGATAAGTCAGGCCTGCCCAATCAGTACCTTCGATGTACATGTGCACTGGGCTATTGAAATCTTGAGCTGAAACATCGATTCCCATGAAGTTAACCTGTTGTTGCCCCGTCATTCCAGAGGATAGTGGAAGGGTTTGACCGAGATATTCTATTTCATCTGCGATTCCGTCCGCATTGACGTCATCCGAAGAACCTCTCCAATACTTTAGGGTAATAGATTCGCCTCTAGCTTCAGATTCATCTATTGTGACATACACTGAGAGCGGTACAGTTGGATCCCATACCTTTCCATGGGCATCTTGGAGCCCGGTTGGGGTATTTACTTGCAATGGGCCTGCAACTGGTGCTGAAGAGTCGATGATTACGGTGGTCTGAGGAGGGATTCCCGAAGTATCCTCGGCCCCTACTGTCGAACCTGAGGGACCAACAGTCAGAAGCAGTGGAGAAAGAGTGACTTCAGCCCCCAAGGATGAGGACATTAGCCAATCAACGGTTGTTTCGAAGGACCCGTTCTGACCCATTGCCATAGAGTACAGTGCTCCTGACATATTGAGCCCTACCAAGAAATCAGTAGGCTGGGGCCTTGCATCAGAAGCGTCTTGGAATCTAACAGTTCCAGAGACATTGATGTCATTTGATGACTTTACTGGGAAGGGGTAGAATGTCGAGAACTGATTGGAAAGTAGCCTCCCGCTTTCATCGCGTACCTCGAAGGACTCTATCTGCAGATCATTCTCAACGGCCTTGGAGCCGCCCTCTCCGCTGAACGATACAGACGGCCACACGAACTCACCATATTCATCAAGAGCAGTAGAGACCCATCTGATAGATTCAACATCGTCCCAATTCCAATTGATATCGAACATCCAATTGACTACGACATCATCATATCCATCTGAGTGAGTGATTATCTCTACATATGACTGTGATGTATTCAATGGGGCAACGCTACTTCCAGAAGTCTGGGTAATCGTCACTGGATCAGTTCCTTGGCCCCAAAGTCCGTCATTACCATTTTCAGCTCTGAATGCTAGTATTTGACCATCAGAGGCAGAGCCAGTGAGCTCAATTGCATGCAATAATGAGTTATCATTTAGATGATGATGTGCAGTCTCAATCTCGTTTATCACTCCATCTGGATATAGTGTGTTGGGTACTTGGAATTCCCTATTAGTCATGATGTAATCATACACGAGCTCTCCAGCCACCGATATAGAACCGGTTGAGGATGAAATGGTTACCGGGATGGCTATCTCTACTGGTGCGGGATCATCTTGAGTCATTGTAGCGTGGTAGTCTGCTATAGGGACTGATATGTCCGATACATTTTCGAACATTGTATATCCGATTGCGAGTCCTGTGAGCGTGACTGTTTGAACCTGGGAGGATGAAAGTGAAAATTCCACGACCCTCCAATCTCTATCAGTTGCTGTGTCTGCCCATCCGGGCGCCAACGAGTTGATAGCTGCAGTTTGATACTGATTCATTTCAGAGGTGAACTTGTGAGATGCGGAACCGGTTGAGAATGAGGCTCCTGCTATACTAATATCAACTGGAGATTCAAATCCGTCTGAGTCTGATACTATTGAGATTATTCCATCGTTCACACTTCCACTAGATGGGACGATAGCGAATGCAGAAGAGGGAGTTGAGTCTATTTGCATGGTGACTGACTTGGAGCCGTCGAGGTATCCAATATCGGATTGACTTCCGAGCAGTTTGGTCTGCCATGCATAGTGCCCTCTAGAAAGCTCATTGGGGAACGACCAGTCTAAGTTTCCGTCATCTGCGAAATCTATCTCCACATCGGATGCTGGCTCGCCATAGAGATGTGATATCTGGAGTCTGTCGATATATCCGTTTGTTGGTAACGTGACATGCAGAGAGTAACCTGTCCTTGGAGTGGCGAACAGTACAGATCCTCCTTTGGATGCGCTTCCTACGGAATTACCTGACTCGTCCCTAACCTCTATTTGGACGTTAACGGATGAGTTGCCTCCGAAGCTTAGAGCCTTGATGGGCCTGACAGAGTGGATGTAGTCTGAGGTAATTGTACCTGAAATATTGGTGGCATTGATCAATCCGTCAACGATTTCGACATTTGTCATCTGCCAACTGTTTAGCCCCATCATATCTGCTGTAAGAAGTCTGTTTCCCCCTACTCTGATGTATTCTATCATCGGGGTTGAGAGTGGATTTGTAGTATCCATATTCACGGCCAGTTTCACGACGGGATGCGCCTCGGAATCTAATCCCGCTAGGCTAATTGGGAATTCCAAGTTAGAGTATCCAGATATGCTTAACCCTGATGTAGAGTCGATTAGAGTACCCGTGACTGTATTATTTGCATAATCATCCGTAGTCCCATCGATCTCTATGATTCCCCTGTTGAATGCATCATCTCCTGCTATTGAGAAGCTTGGACTTGTCCAGGTTCCAGGCTGGCTGAAGTTACCCATCTTGATTCCGACATTATCTATGTGCCAGCCTGAATTCATATCAGAGAATCTGCCTCCAAACGCGAACTTGAACTGTACATCGACGCCCTTGTACTGAGAGAGGTCGACCTCGTATGAGCCCCAGTCATCACTGTTGCAATGAACTCGGGTCCAAATCTCTAGGCCGTCATTGACAGTATATGTCGTACTAGCATAACTGTATTGTCTGTCAGTGTATGAGGGCATATCCACGTGCTGCCACTGTCCGCCGTTGACCCTCATCCACAGGGCCCCGCCGACGTAGACGTAGTTCCCAGTGCCGTAGTCCATACATGCCGACATGTCGAACGCGAATGATGACTCGCCGATACTCGAAACCGAGTAGATTGGCGTAACAAGACTTGATTGGTATGTTGCATCAGTTGCACCATTCATCCCTATCTTGTACATGTAAGGGAAGGAAGAAGCCATTCCAGGGCCAAAATTGGAAGATGGCTCGGATAGTCTCCAATCGCATCTTTCGGTGTTACAACTACCTTGGGACGTTGAGGTGGCCTGGTAGATGTTGGTGAATCCTGACTGATAATCGGTAGTCGGTGCTGTAACTTGGGAGTCTTCGAATCCAATATTCTTGTTGATATAACCTGAGTTAAGGGTCAGGAATTGCCATTCATTAGTACCCGAAGTTGATGCATTAGCAGGGATTGAGAACTGATTAGTGGGATTTCCGATAGAATCCATTGTTCGGTATCCATAGACGGTTAGTCCCTCTCTATCATCTGGATCGCCGGTACCTCCGGGGGAGCCATATTGTACCGAGGCGTCAGTCTGTACAACAAATCTCAGAAGACTACCATTGACTTGATTTGCTAGTGGTACAGAGTTGGAGATTGTCACCATTCCACCACTGTCATCGGTGTAGGTTACTCCGTTATAGGTTACTGTTGGGATATTTCCATCTGAATCTGCATATCCCGAGGATCCGGGTATATTTCCTGTCCTAGACCTGCAAGTTACAGCAGTGTTTCCTGTTGAAGAAATGTCAGTCCACGAAGTTCCGTTGTTATTGGAGAGCTCTATGCATGCGTTGTCGTAACTCGAACCTTCCAAGTCCCAATGGAGATCAAATTCAAGATCAGTTACATTGTACAGGTCTACAGGGACCGTGAGGTAGCCCAGCTGATTGTTGTTGTAGTAGCAGTATGTGTTGTAGTTCTGATAGGAGGTGCCATTGACGTCGCATCCATGATGCCAGACGCCCTGTCCGTTACCTGAATTTCTGTAGTTGAAATTATCAACGAACCATCCCGGATAGGCCCCTGAATTGTTGGAGGTCCAGACCCTAAATCTGAAGTCTATGCCCGTGACCGCGTTCATACTCGGGTCTGAGAAAAACGTAGTTAAGTTGATTGATTCTGTTTGCCAGCCACTATGAGTAGTACCTGTGAAAACAGGAAGATTACCACTTGGGGCGCCGTTAACATCTATATCTGTGCCATCTATGTAAGACGGGTATCCTCCATCAGTGGCGACCCATGTCCAATCGCCCCCAGAAATCTTGTACTCCAACCATGCGCCCGCTTCAGTAGAATCGAGATGGAACCAATGATCGAAAGATAAGAAGTAGTTATTCCTAGTAGCATTTGTAGGAATTAATAGGGATGGCATAGTTAGCCATGCATCCACTCCAGCTGGAAGAGGCTCTCCGGGCTTGGTAGCGGCTGCAACCGCCCCGTCGGAAGCTCTGTATGGCACTACTCCATGTGTCAGGGTCTGGTTTTCTCCACTAACTGTTCCGTTGAAATCAAAGATTGTAGCGGCCCAGTAAGTATCCCTGTTGCAGAAGAACATGGTCGGTTCAGTCTCTGTTGCATTCAGACCCGTATCTCCATCGTAGTAATACCCGTAGTCGTTTCCATAGACAAGGTATTTTCCGCCGAACGGACATGTGGCATTGCCAGAGGAAAGGGGACTCTGGGAATACATGAAAGACCCATTGACCACGGTACCATTGGAGACCGCGCCGTTTCCATCTTGAATTGTCTGATTGGTCACACACAGGTAATCCACATGGCTTATCTCCGAAAGATCGAGTTGCCCGTTTGCATCCTCATCAAAACCTGAAGTCAGATTATATCCCCTCAGTCCGTTGCAACTAGGATGAGGAGCATATCCAGAAGTGCTCTCAAAGGCGATTCTGATTGTCGGTGATGGACCTGGGACATAACTTGAGTCCAGTTCGATAGTGTAGCTAGAATTATCGAAATTGGTAATATCATTCAGTGTACCATCATCCATCAAAGTAAGATTGCCCTCACGATACTCTGTAGTAGTCCCAGAATCAGTTCCATTTTGCAAGACAAAAATATCCATCTCATCGGCAGGAGTCAATGAGGCGGCCATCGGGGAATCTGTCACATGAGCCCACCCGTCCATGATTGTGGCATTTCCCGGAGCCCTGAATCCAGTCAGTGTGGTGGTCCCTCCTGCGGTATTCACAGTGGACGGACCAGCCCATGAAGTGGTTGCGGCGTTCGTGATAGGTGCTAGTAGCATCAGGAGGACTAGGGCTCCTGCGAGCCTCCTGCGGTAGTTCGACATGTTAGCCCGTATTCTTGTGGAGATTATGAATGAATTGGTCTTCGTGTATGAACCAAGCGAAAAAGGGATGAATTAGTCTCTAAAAATGGAGCCACTGGGGAGAATTGAACTCCCGACCTTCCCATTACCAATGGGATGCTATACCCCTAAGCCACAGTGGCGGTATGCGCGGGAATGGCCAACTACCTTTGGGTGTTGCGATGGGATAGAACATCGATGGACTCAATACTGTATCATGGTTCGCACAGGTTAGCCGAGATCGCATAGCCTGGTATTGCGCATGACTGGAAATCATGTGGGTTCATCCCTCCGGAGTTCAAATCTCCGTCTCGGCGCCATCATAACTGACCGATTACTGCTCAAATCGTCGAGGGACTTATGTCATCTATCCATTAGTCATGGCCATGGAGGAGGGGGACGTGGCAACAGGCGCCCTTGACGTGGAAGTAGCAGAAGTCCGAAGATTGTCCGACTTTAGTAATGCAACTAACTTAGGAGAAAGATTGAGATTTCTGTCATTTATTGATGCCCTAATAATGCAATTTTTCTTCCACGTTCATACCTCAAGAAAATTCTGGGGAACATATGAAGCCTTGGTGTTAGCACTCGCGTCGGCTTCGGTAATTATGGGTGCCTGGGATTATGGGATCAATGAGCTGTCTTCGGGAGGTGACTGGAGCAGAGGCGGATTATTCGGAGAGGATAGCGGTTTCCTCCATCTAAAAGAGTGGTCATTGATGCTGAGCCTACTAGCAATGATGGCATGGATGGCGGCATTGGTGCTGATGTGGGTCAGATATCCAATAATGAGGGAGAATCTAGTTTTTCTCGTAGTTGCATCATCCTCTGTCCAGCTAGGCCATATTTACTCTCACTCTGGATCCCCAGACTTCCCCTTTGGTTCGGGAATATCGGATTTTGGAGGAGTAGCAATGGGCAATCTTATCATGGTTTTCTTGGCTGTCTTTGTTGTCCATAGAGCCGTTACTGAAACTAGGGATATACACGTTGAGGAGAAGCATGCTCATCCTGATCCACGGCTGGTTGAGAAAGCTTGGAAAGATCACCGTCTTGAAGCATGGAGTGCCAGTCTAGCGATTTGGGCGATAATGGTCAATGTAATGTCATGGTCCGGGGCCCATGCTATTTCGCAGAGGCCTCCTTTCGAAGAAGGTATTTTTGGGATTTCAGTAATCTATGTCTTCTCAGGCGTCGTTTCATTCTTCCTACTGATGCATATTGTGTGGTATCCTCATTTTATGCTAGGAGGAGGGGATCATACGATTCAGTCATCAAGAGCCAGGGAGGTGGCTGGCGTATCCACAGTAACTAGGGAAGAGATACTGCAAGGCCTTTGCCCGGTCTGCGGTGCTGAGACTCCAGTAATCAAGAAGCCCGGTGGGAGGATAGAAGTTCACTGCTCAGACTCAGAATGTTCTGGCTGGGGGATACCAGGGGAGTCATGCTCTTCCTGTGTCAGAATTCTACCACTCAGGATTAAGTGTGATAAATGCGGAAGTAGCTCTTCTACAACTAGTCACTTTGTAAAGACGGATGCTTGGTAATAGATAATCTCTGAGTGAATATTATGTCTGAGGAAGAAATCGCGGAAGATGCATCATTTTTCGTAAATTCATCTCTGAATTTACTCATTAAGATAATTTCATCACTTGTGGTTCTTCTCAGTGTTTTGATAATATCGCTATGGGCTGTCTATCAGACCGCAGATGTTACATTCGGAGGACCTCCTTCATCTCTGGAATTATGGGAGGACGAATACAGGGAGATGACAGGGCTAGATAGAATTGGCGGGCTTGAAGGCAGTGGAGTAAAAATCTGTATTGTAGATACGGGAATAGATACTACTCATCCTGACTTGGAAGATGTGAATATATTAGCATGGAATGACCTTATTTCTGGTTCTGATTCACCCTATGATGACGAAGGTCATGGGACTGCAATGGCAGGTATTATCGCATCTAATGGTGGACTAAATGGAGTTTCCCCGGGAGCAGATTTGCTCATTGCTAAGGCCATTTCAGACGATGGGTCTGGAACAGACTCTACTATCGCTGATGCAGTTGATTGGTGCGTTGGCGGGGATGCTGATGTCATTTCCCTTAGCTTGGGAGGAAATCAGGGCTTTGGAGCAGGATTTTTTACTACTGATCAGTTAGAGGAATCTGTACAAAATGCAATAGATTTGGGTGTTTATGTTGTGGCGGCCGCCGG
>MDSW01167083.1_pt1 | contig 24622 bp, 36 predicted proteins | sample 811171 | NCBI WGS metagenome assembly MDSW01 (sample SAMN05326641, study PRJNA326480) | marine metagenome | isolation source: seawater | place: Atlantic Ocean: North West | collected 2012 | reverse complement strand
CCCTTTGGGGAATAGACATTGACCAGAAACTATCTGGCAAAGGCATTAACGGAGCTTTGTTTGGAGCTTTGTGGGGAAATACTTTGTCTGACTTTTTGGGAGGAGTATTCGACTTTGGCTTCTTTGTAAGTCTTAACATAGCTTTAGGTTGTATGGCAATCATACCTTTGGTGAGTATTTACACGAGGTGGAAAAATGCTAAAAATTAAGTTAAACTTTCAAAATATGTCTTTAGAGCAAAAACTAAACTATCTTGACAGCATTCAAGGCTTTGTGCAAGATTGGTTAGGTCATGATGCTCAAGGTCAAGAACTTAGAGATGACTTCGGTCGTCCTATGAAATTTACGATTAACGAAGAATTTAAAATGATGGGGAAAATAGCATGAAAATACTTGACAGAACTTCAAAAGAATTACAAGAATATTTGCTCAATCCAAAGCAAGGCAATCACTACAAATGTTTTCTTTGGACAAGAGAAGGCTTTAGATTTGTCGAAGTCAAAGTTGCTCGGAAGTGGGTAAGTTTGAAATGGACAAAGAGTCGTCAAAGACTAACATTGGATTTATGGAAGAATCATGCATGGCTTCAATGGCGATACAATGCTCGGAATGACGCATGTATAAAGGCTTTCGAGGAAACAGGTTCATACAAAAGACCTAACTCATGGTACAAAGCTTATGGCTTCGAAACTAATCCAGAACATCAAAGCGTAAACAAAACAGCGTGGAAATGTTAATTAATGTTTTATGCACACGATAAAGTTCCTTATGCGTTCCTTGAGTTGCATTCGGATTCATGTTGTGGAACAATGGTATCAGTTCGGTGATGAAGCCGAACAACAACGGAGAAAACTATGGATAGACCAAATCCAAAACCAATCATGTTCAGAGATGGCAAGATTGTAAAACTAAAACAACAAAGCTACTATGATGCTAAAGTAGTAGAACAAGAAGAAAAACAACTAGAACTAGGTGTAGTATTCTCAACAAGAGAACAAGCTATACAAAAACTAAATAGTCTAAGAGCTAGAAAGATTGATGACTATTCGTTCAGAAACGATAGATACGAAATATACAAAGCTAGAAATAGACTAATAGCATTGAGAAATATTACTAGACAGAAGTTTAACAACAGTTATGCTGTGTCTAGACATAGTCAAACAATGTATAGATTAGAAGTAATAAGATAAAAGATTATTAATGCTAGGCAAACATTCAAAACTGCCTATTTAACTTTAAGATAGTTTGTTAGTTCTATCAATACGGAGTAAAAACTAACATTTTTGACAGAGTAATCCATACATAGTATCGGTTGAGTTGTCAAAACTCTTGAGAGCCTAAAGCAAGAGTATAATTCTGAGATAGGCAGTAGTTGGCAGGTCTGCTTAAAAAACTGCCCATTGAACATAAAGTTTGTGGCTAGGACAAGCCTAGGAGTGCGTCATTAATATTTGTATATTTTCTCCTTTGTGCTCCTAGTCACAATTTAACATAAGTGTAAGATGAGCTTACTGTAAAATCCAGAAGTCATATGATTTGGCATGACGAAGTAGGTCGTAAGATAAAGTTTAGGATAAGTGCTAGAACCCATCGCCTATAACACTATGTAGTCGCAACAGGGACTATAAAACCGAATGGTTAAAGGTGCTGTTAGAGGAGCTTGATAAGTGCTTCGTAACCAAAAACTTATCTTTTATTTTGTAAGGAGAAAAAAAATGATTGATGCGATTATGGCCGTTCTGGCTTTTGTAGGATTAACAACAATAGTTTTTGTTGTAGTAATTTGGCTCTGTGCTTATTGGGCTACTAGCTCAACATTCATAGGGAGTATGAAAAGGAGAAAAGATAATGATTAATCTTTCACGCTTTGAACAGTTTAAACACGACTTGAATAAAGTTTTAGAGAAGCATTATCCAAACACAGATTGGGAATGGGAAGACTACGATAAAGATTGGTCTGATGTTGATATAAACTCTAAAGATAAACATTGGCGATTGGTGAGACTATTTTTAAATGTTGAACACGAAGACACGAACAAAGTAATTTTTACCAAAAAAGAACTATGGGCTAATCAAGTTCCTTTGTTTGACTTTGAATACAACGAAGACCAACTGCTTGAAAAAGCTTTGGAAGTTGGTTTTGTAACAAAGATTGGTGAAGACCAATACGAAATGAATGAAGACTATTTGGGAGGTGAATGATGACAATACTAATTAAAAAATCAGAAGAAAGAATTATGTATGAAAACTTTGATACTAGCGAAAGGCTAGAAGAAGTTATTCAATGGATTACTAATGACTTTTGGCATGAACTATCGCCACAAAGTAAGAAAAGAATAATAAGACAGTTAGGATTTATGGGCTATCCTACTGATGATTTAGAGGAGGAGGTGAATGATGGATAGAGATAAAGAATTTATAAAATTACTAGACGAAATGTCAAAAACTAACAAGCCTTTAAGCGATTGGTTTAGAGGTGTTAAAGAAACTTTGGAGAAAGAAAAAGATTATGAAGACGAAGATTAAACTTTCTAAGCCTAGCAAAATGCCTTGTTACTCATGGTCATTACAGGCTATTGATACTTGTCCTGCTTCCAAAGGAGCAGATGGTAAGCTTGTTGATGCTTGTAAAGGTTGCTATGCTACTGATGGAAATTACAATTTCAAGAATGTAAAACAATCAAGAGACTTTAACAAAGAAGATTGGCAAAGAGCTGAGTGGGTAGCAGACATGGTCGCTTTCCTTGATACTCAACGATACTTTCGTTGGTTTGATAGTGGCGATATTTATCATGTAAAACTGTTGGAAAAAATTCATGAAGTTTGTGAGCAAACACCTCATTGTAAGCATTGGATACCTACTCGCATGTTTAAGTTCAAAAAGTTTCAAGAGCCTTTGAATAGGCTTAACAGTCTACCTAATGTCAATATCAGATTCAGTTCTGATAGTGTCTTAGGAGAATTTACAGAGGGTGTGCATGGCTCAACTATCCTACCAGATAGAAGAGATGTGTATGGAGTCACTCGCTGTAATGCTTATCGGACTGATTATTGGGGTAATACTATCTCAGATGATGAGTTCGATAAGCTTTCTAGTACGAAAGACTATGGGTTTTGTGGCTCATGTCGGGCATGTTGGGATAAAGATGTGCCTGTCATAGGCTATGTAGCTCATGGTAGAAAAATGATGAAGGTCATCAAAGATTTAATTGATGTCGTTCAAATTGTATAAAAGGAGAATTATTATGCTAACTATTAGCGATTTACGAAAAGGTGATAAAGTTTTATTAACTTCAATTACCTTTATATCTGACGAGCCTCGTAAAGCTACTCTTTTAGAGAAGCCTAGAGGAACAACTGCATTTGTGGAAATCGAAGGAGTTGATGGGTATTACAACGATTTTGGAAGCATTTACATAGATGAAATTTTAGGAAAAACCAATGATGATTTTGAAGTCATTGATGATGTTATACTAAGCGATAAACAAGCTAGTAAAATGCGTGAAATAAGGGGGTTTTTAGATGCCTAACGATTGTTATAATAAAATATCTATCTCTGGAGACGAGAAAGATATTGCGAAAATTAAGAAGCTTTTATCGAAAGGTAAAAGAAAAACAGCAAATGTTTTTAACTTTGCTAATATTATTAAAGAGCCAGATTGGGACACAATTCCTAATGAAGATGGTGAGTTGCCGATTGTAGAACGAAAAGGTCTTTTTAACTTTAAAAAGTTTCCTTCGTCTAACGAGACTGACGATAGGTGGTATAATTGGCGAGTAGAAAATTGGGGAACTAAGTGGAATTCTTATGATTGCGATTTGGTAGAATCAGATTATGATAGTTTAGAGTATGTGTTTTATACTGCTTGGTCGCCACCATGTCCTGTAATACAGGCCTTACGAGACAAATTCCCAGAGGTTTATATTTCGGCTTTTTATGATGAGCCAAGTATGGAACTAGCAGGATATTATTAAGGAGTATTATAATATGACTAAGTATCAAACAGTAAAATGGCAATACGATAAATCTAAAACAGAGTATGAAAACTTTGAAGAATGGTTTCGTTGTGCGAATGATGAAAGGTTTAACTTTGACCAAGAGCCTTTACTTCGTCATGAAGCACAAAAACAATACGAAAATTTAATGGGCTTTAAACTACCTTTTGAGGAGGGATTTAATGATTGATGAAAAATTAGTCAACGAAAATATTCGTGAGCAAATTCTATGGGTCGTAACAGATTTATGGAATCTTTCAGACAGAGAGGATTTATTATCTGACTGTCTTGCGTATGTAGATGATGTGATAATGTCTTTGGATAAACCTGTAACAGACATTGATATCACAAGAGCTGTGTGTTTGTTTTTACAACAACATTGCAGAGATGCTGTATCTTCTAGAGATTTAGAAGAAATGGAAAAGTATCAACAAAGACACTAAGGAAATACTATGAAACAAAAAGCTACAGGGTGGCACAAATATGTCCCAAGAGTTAGTAATTCTAATGTTTCTCACAGGAAACAAACTTATTGGGTTCAAAAATATGGCTTTGAACCATCCTTTGAATTGGCTACTAATCCAGAGTTAGTTGCCTATGTTAACACTATGTTTCTAAGTCTGTTAGATGACAAAGAAAAATTATGTGAAACAAAATGTAAAAAGTTAGGCTTCAAATATGATGAAAACATTGTAGATTCTTTTGAGTTTTATATGACTAATCAAAAGGATTTAGAATGTAGATATTTTATGGAAGTGTAAAGTTTTGGCTCGACAAATAATCGGAGATTTACCTCAAGTTATTTACCGAAAATCATTGATAGGTTTCAATGAGGGCAATGGGATAGCCTTTAATATCCTGCGTTGAGCCAAATTTATTGGAGGTATTATGAAAAATTTATTACGCAAATGGCTTGGTATTACTGAGCTTACCAAAACTGTCAACACTGTTAGAGTACAGGTGTTGGACGCTACCAAATCTAGTGATGAGTTGAAAGACGACATCATGAATGACTTGGACTATGAGATAGAACGCAAGGTCGAGAACGAAGTCGAGGACCATATCTCAAACTACTCAGATAAGTTTGATGACATCGACAGTCTAAGGTATGACCTTGATGACCTTAAAGATGCTTTTGAAGAAGAGGACTTAAAAGGTGGACTTGACGAAGCTCTTAATCGTATCGAAGGTTTGACCTATCGTGTTGAAGCTTTGGAAGAGAGTGTCTCTAATCTATCCATACTTGATAGGCTTGAAGCTTTAGAGGCTAAACTAAAATAAGGAGTAAGTATGAGCATATTGAATAAAACAGAATTAATGAACTATATCAGAAAAGAAATATATGACGATTTGTTTGTTGAACTTTCAGAAGAATGGGAGAACGAAACAACTGAATATCCTAATGCTAATTGGGTTAAAAATATCAGAGAAGCAAAAGATATAACAGAACTAAAAGAAACTTTAATTAGGATGGTCATAGATATTAGAGTATATTTGGAGGAAACAAAATGGAACTAACTAAGAATGAATATGCGATTGCACAAGCTTTGTATAGCAATGTAGATATTGATAGTGTGTTATTATCTTTTAGATATATTAAATACGAAGAAAGGACAGAATCACAGGAAGCAAAATCAATAACTCAACGGCTAGTATCGGTCAGAGAGATACATCCAGAGTATATAACAGCTAGAGAATTTGGCACAGGTAAAACAAAAAGATTTACTTTGGCAAACATGGTCGAAGATTCTTGCAATGTCTTAACGGAGGCAGTATGAATACTATAATGACTATTATGTTTTATAGCCTAGGAGCTCTTTTGTTGCTAGGTTGTTTTTTATTTATTTTATGTTGGATTATAATAGAATTTGTAAAAGAAATTATTAATAAGGATTAACCATGAAAATGATGAGACAAAACCACCCCGAAGCACCTGTTGAGGTCGCTATAAATTTTGACAGGTCTCAACAAGAAACTTTTTATTCTTTGTATGAATCAGAGTTTCTTCCTTGGAACGAAGCAGTTACTTGGAATGTTAGAGAATTGTATGACGGAAGTAAACTTTACATTTTTGATGTCGAGATTTATGAATTACTAAAAGATATTATTGAAAAAGTATTATGAATATATTTTATTTTTACGATTGTCCAAAAGCTTGTGCCGAAGCACAACCAGATAAAATGCTAGTGAAAATGCCACTAGAAACTGCACAAATGCTATGCACAGCTCACCGAGTTTTAGATGGTGATGAATATGCAGATGCCAATGGTCTTTACAAAGAAGCATACAAGAATCATCCTTGCACTATTTGGGCCAGAAAAACATCTGGTAATTATGCATGGCTTTATGAACACTTTGATGCTTTGTGTTGGGAATACACTCACAGGTATGGTAAAACTCATGCCTCTGGAGCAAAACTAATGGATGCTTTAAGCAAAGTTCCAGACAATATTGAGCAAGGTGAAATGACACCTGTGGCTCTGGCTATGCCCGACCAATACAAAGAACCAGACGACCCTATACTTTCGTATAGACAATACTGCATTGCTGAAAAGCATTATGCACAATGGAACAAAAGCAGACCTAGGCCTGTTTGGTGGCCCACACCTAATAATTGGACTGCTTAATCAGTCATCAATGATGATGAAAATGCTTGACATATATGAGGATTGCCCTTATATTTGTCTTGTTTAATAACTACCTTATAAGGAGTATAAAATTATGGCTATTTTAGAAGGTAAAGCTTATTGGGCAAGTGTAACAACTCCTAATACGACTTACGAACCTGTTTATACTGTAGACTTAGTAGTTGATGCAGATACTGCAAATGACTTTGAGTCTAGAGGATTTCGTGTAAAGGACCTTTCATTGAAAAATGAAGATGGTTCTCAAGAATCAGTAGGTAAAGCTATTGTTATCAAAAGGAAAGTTAATGGTGCTAACAATACTGTTAGACCAGCTCCAAAACTTTTTGATAAGAATAAGAATCCTATCGATACTATTGTTGGTAATGGCTCAACAGTCAAAGTTCAATACAATGAATGGGAGACTGAAAACAAGTATGGTAAGTTCAAAGGTTTGGACTTCCAAGCTATGCAAGTCATTGACCTTGTATCCGTTAAATCCGGAGATGGAGATGAACTAGACCCATTTGGTGATGGGGAGGAATTTTAATCATGATTATTGTTGTTAATGGAGTTTCTTACGAAACTGAAAACATCAAAGATGCTGATAAGCGTAAGCAAGTTCAAGCTTACGTAAGTCAAATGGCTTTCAATAACCAGATGCAAATCAGCATTCAAAAGAGCAATGATAAGCTTCAAGGAGAACTTAACGAACTCCTACCGGAAGAAGCTGTTGTTGAAAATGAAGTAAATGATTCTGAAAAGACTGAGAAGTCTAAGAAGTAATTGTTTTTCTTTTATACCTCGTATGGCTCTCTTCGGAGAGCCTTTTTTATGGATAAATTATGGCAGTAAAATTTGTAAAATATCACTTACCATGTCCTTCGTGTGGTAGTAGTGATGCGTTAAGTGTCAACGAGGATGCGTCAGCTAAGTGTTTTAGTTGCAATAAATTTTTTCCTAAGTTTGAGGAAGGAGGTCAATATTCAAATATGCAAACAGTAAAAACTCAACAACCTTTAAGAGCTATCAATGTGGAAGGAGGATGCTTTTCACGTTTAGTAGATAGAGGTATATCGCAGGAGACTGCAAAAACGTTTGGAGTGAAAGTTGTTTATAGTTCAGATGGTAAAGTTGCTCAACATCTTTATCCGTTCTACATTAACAACGAAATCTCAGCTATTAAAACAAGATATGTAAATGATAAAAGATTTACTATTGAAGGAACAATTCAAGGCACTGGTCTCTTTGGCCAGAACTTATTTAAAGCTGGTGGAAAATACATCACGATAACTGAAGGCGAGTGTGATGCTATGGCAGTCTATGAAATGACTGGTAGCAAGTGGCCTGTGGTTTCAATTAAGACTGGTGTGGCTTCAGCAGTACGAGATATAAAAGATAACATAGAATATTTAGAAAGTTTCGACAACGTTATAATCTGTTTTGACAAAGACAAAGCCGGTATTGAGGCCTCTAAGAAAGTAGCCTCGATACTAAAACCTTTAAAAGCAAAGATAGTAAACTTACCTAATGGTTATAAAGATGCCAACGATATGTTGTTGCAGAACAAACATCAAGACTTTGTTAAAGCTTGGTGGGATGCCAAGATATTTACACCTAGTGGTATCATAAGAGTCTCAGAAAAAGAGACAGACTTTTTCAATCGTCCTAAAAAGGATAGCATTCCTTACCCATACGAAGGTCTTAACAAAAAACTTATCGGTATGCGACAAGGAGAGTTGGTGACGATTACTGGTGGAACTGGGCTAGGAAAGTCTTCGGTAACAAGAGAGCTAGAACATTGGCTCATAAATAAAACTGATGATAACGTAGGTATCATTGCCTTAGAAGAGGACTGGAGACGAACAGTCGATGGTGTTATGAGTATCGAAGCCAACGCAAGACTTTACATAGATAGTGTTAGAGAAACATTTACGTTTGAGACTTTAAGAACTATGTATCAGAAGTTGTTTGGTAAGGATAAAGTTTTTATTCATGCTCACTTCGGGACTAATGATATTGAAGATATCTTTTCTAAGCTTCGTTATCTTATTGTTGGATGTGATTGTAAATGGGTGGTAGTCGACCACTTACACATGTTAGTTACAGCTCTGTCTGAAAACGATGAACGTAGAGGTATTGACAATATCATGACAAGACTTAGAAGCATGGTCGAAGAGACAGGTGCAGGTATTTTTCTTGTCTCACACCTCCGAAGAGTCGATGGTAACAAAGGACACGAGAATGGAATCCAAGTCAATCTGAGCCATCTGAGAGGCTCACAGAGCATAGCACAACTATCCGACTGTGTGATTGCCCTTGAACGAAATCAACAGGCAGAAGACGAAAGAGAAGCTCAGACAACACGTTTAAGAGTATTAAAGTCAAGATATACCGGAGATGTTGGTATGGCCTGTGCCTTGCTTTATGATAAAGATACAGGTAGACTAGAAGAACTAGATGAAACTGATTTTAGTAGCTTCGATAGTAAAATGGAACCAGATATACCTTTCTAGATTATGAAAAGTTTAGTATTTGACATAGAAACAGACGACTTAAATGCAACAAAAGTCTGGTGTATTGTCGCTATAGATGAGGATAATAAGGTCTATAGCTTTCATGGCGATACTATTGAGGATGGTCTAAAGCTTCTCAACGAAACAGAGATGCTGATAGGCCATAACATTCTTGGTTTTGATATTCCAGTCTTGACAAAACTGTACGATTGGACACCGAAGGCCTCCATTAAAATCATTGACACTTTGGTGTTGAGTAGGCTATTTAACCCTACAAGAGAAGGTGGGCACAGTTTGGAGAGATGGGGTATCAAACTAGGATTGCACAAGTTAGAGTCGCCAGACTTTGCTGAGTTCTCAGATGAAATGTTAAAGTATTGTATTGCTGATACAAAACTTAACAAACTTTTATTTGAAAATCTACGAACTCAAGCTTCTGGTTTTTCGAAAGAATGTATAGCTATTGAACATGACACAACTAAAATTTTAGAAGAACAAAAACGTAATGGTTTCTTGTTTGATGTGAAAAAAGCTACACTTTTAACAGCTAAGTTTCAAAAACTTTTGAAGGAAGTCGAAGAAGAAGTACATGTAACTTTTAAACCAAAATGGATTGAGGATAAACTTGTTACTCCTAAGTGGAATAAAAATGGTTCTTTATCTCGTAGAGGCTTGACAGAAGAGGAATACAACAGTATAATAAATGGTTCACGTCCTAAAAAACCTTTCATGCGTAAAAAGCTCCAAGAGTTTAACTTGGGGTCTCGGAAACAGATTGGTGAATATCTTCAGGACTTTGGGTGGAAGCCTAAAAAGTTTACTCCAACAGGCCAACCTATTGTCGATGAAACTACTTTAAAAGAAATCGACCATATTTATGAAGCAAAACTTATAGCTGACTATCTGCTTTATCAGAAAAGAATTGCACAAGTTCAGTCTTGGCTAGACTCTGTGCATGATGATGATAGAGTTAGAGGTTCAGTCTTTTGTACAGGGACAATCACAGGACGTATGGCACACCGAGACCCTAACATGGCTCAAGTGCCTAGTGTTGCTAATAGATTTGGTGACGAGTGTCGAGCCTGTTGGATTGTTCCAGAAGGTTATAAACTTGTAGGAGTTGATGCTTCTAGTCTTGAACTAAGAATGTTAGCTCACTACATGAACGATGAGGAGTATACAAATGAAATCTTACACGGAGATATTCACACAACTAACCAACAAATTGTTGGACTTAAATCAAGAGATAAGGCAAAAACATTCATCTATGCACTTATCTACGGAGCAGGAAACGCAAAACTTGGAAGCATTGTTGAAGGAACTCAAGCAGATGGTAAAGAACTTAGACAACGTTTCTTGGATGGTAAACCATCATTTAAATCTCTTAGAGATAGAGTGCAAAGAGCGTCTAAGAAAGGTTTCCTCAAAGGATTAGATGGTCGTAAAATTTTGTTACGACATGAACATGCTGCTTTAAATACTTTACTGCAAGGTGGAGGAGCAATCGTGATGAAAAAAGCATTGTGTTTACTAGACGAAAGATTAAAACTTGCTAGTATAGACTATAAGTTTGTAGCTAACATTCATGACGAATGGCAAATAGAAGTTAGAGAATGTCAAGCTATGAGAGTTGGTCAACTAGCTGTAGAGTCTATTAAAGACTCAGCTAAGTATTTTAACATGCGTTGTCCTTTGGATGGCGAATATAAAATAGGGAGTAACTGGAGTGAAACCCACTAAGAAAGACAGAAAAAAGTTTGACCTAGACTTAGAATATGGTCAAGTTCGAGAAGATAAAATTGCAGAGATGCTTCAAGATAAAAAGATTGAAGTTAAATCTGAACGTGATATTTGGCAAACTACAGGTAATATTGCTATAGAATACGAATCTTGGGGAAAGCCTTCAGGAATTAGAGCAACTGAATCTGATTATTGGTTCCATAATTTATGTATTGGTGATAAAATATTTTGTAGTTTAGTTTTTGATACTGAAGTGTTGAAAAAGATAGTAGATAAACTAGATACTTTTAGAACAGTATCGGGTGGAGATAATAATGCAAGTAGAATGTTCCTTGTAAATTTATCCAAGTTGTTTTCATCTGACGTAATAAAAGCTTTTAAAGAATTGGAAGATGAAAAAGAAAAAAATTGAAACCCTAGTTGAAGATATTTATAAAGTTATCGGCTCGTTAGCTGAAGACAAACCAATAAAAATATCTGAAGCTGAATACGAAGAGTTTGGTAAAGCTATGTCAGATGCTTTAAGACATTGGGCAACACCATCGTCTGGTGCTAGAGATAATATTAGAATGTCTAATGTTGGTAGACCTCTACGTAGACTGTGGTATGAACTAAAATCTCCAGACTTAAACAATGAGAAAATGTCTTCTCCTCTTTTTATAAAATTTCTGTATGGTCATTTACTAGAAGTATTAGTTTTGTTCTTTACGAAACTAGCTGGACATGAAGTAACAGATGAACAAAAAGAAATTAAAGTCTTGGGTGTTAAAGGACACATGGACTGTAAGATAGATGGACAAGTTATAGATGTTAAATCGGCCTCTGGTTATTCTTTTAAGAAATTTAAAGAAGGAACTCTAGGAGAGAATGATTCGTTTGGTTATCTTTCTCAGTTGGCCGGATATGAATATGCTGAGAAGACCTCAAAAGGAGGCTTCTTAGTGATGAACAAAGAGACTGGAGAACTTACAACATTTATTCCAGATGATTTAGACAAACCAAACATAACTACAAAGATTAAAAAAGTTAAGAAAGCTATTGCTAGTGATACTCCTCCAGAGCTTTGTTATGAGCCAATACCAGAAGGGAGTTATGGTAATATGAAGTTGCCTAGAGACTGTACGTATTGTCCGTTTAAGTTTGAATGTCACAAAGACGCAAACGATGGACAAGGTTTAAGAGTCTTTGCTTATGCAAAAGGCAATACTTACTTTACTAAAGTAGAAAGAGAACCTAACGTTGAGGAAATAAAGATACTATGAATGGTAGAAAATCTAAAAAAGTTAGACTAAAAGCTAAACTTCTTTTTATTGAATGGATAGGTTCATTCTTAAAAGAAGAAGACCGTAAGCAAATTAACTTACAAAACTTTACTCAGTTATTACCTGATGAGACTCATGTATATGCCAATAGAAGATTAATGCACTCAGCATTTTCTTTTAGATGGTTCATTAAGTATGTTAAAATCTTAAGCAAAAACAAAGCTATAGATGATATCAAGCTTACCGATGTGATGGAATATGCGAGGGTATCGTAAGCCTAGGAAGATTCGTCCTAAAGAAAAAGATGTTCCTTCCGGTTATGATTCTAACTGGGAATATAAGCTTCATCAAACAGTTTTAAAAAACTGGGAACATCATGGTGACAAAGTCAACTACATAGTTGAACATCATTATGAGCCAGACTTTATTAAAGTAATTGGTGATAAAGAATATCTTCTAGAAGCTAAAGGTCGCTTCTGGGACTATAACGAATACAACAAGTATGTTTGGATTCGCAAATCATTAGAGCCTAATCAAGAGTTAGTATTTCTTTTTTCTAGCCCTTCATCGCCTATGCCTCAAGCAAAAAGACGTAAGGATGGAACAAAAAGAAGTCACGCTGAATGGGCCGAAAAGAATAATTTTAAATGGTACACGGAGGACACATTACCAGATGAATGGAAAATATAAATTTAACGAAAACAAACTAATAAAAGAACTACAAAAATATGTAGACGATACTTATGGTCAGCATTATGCGACAGATAAGTACCAAGCTACTGATGTTATCATTGACTCTGGACATGGAACAGGATTCTGCATGGGAAACATTATGAAGTATGCTAAACGTTATGGTAATAAAGAAGGCAGAAACAGAAAAGACTTAATGAAGATATTGCATTATGGTATAATCATGTTGCATATCCACGATGAAACAGATAAATTTTTTAAAACAGGAGAATGATGGAAGATAAAATTGGTGTAAAACAATATTTAGGTATAAGTATTGATTATGATAAAGAAAAAGAGTTGGATAAATTTACTTTAGATACTCTTTATGACAGATATTTATTTCAAGAAGGAGGTGAAACACATGCTCAAGAAGCTTTTGCAAGAGCTGCAGTATATGGTGCAACGTATAAATCTGTTACAGACTTTGATTTGGCTCAGAGACTTTATGAGTACAGTTCTAATAGGTGGTTCATGTTTAGCACTCCTATCCTTTCTAATGGTGGAACCAGCAGAAATGGCCATAAGGCAAGGGGTCTTCCTATTAGCTGCTTCCTCAATTATGTTCCTGATTCTAGGGATGGTTTGTCTGCTCATTACGATGAAAATATTTGGTTGGCTAGTTCAGGTGGAGGGATTGGTGGATATTGGGGAGATGTTAGGAGTAATGGTATTTCTACTTCTAACAATAGTCGTTCTACTGGTTCAATTCCTTTCATAAAAGTTGTTGATTCTCAAATGTTAGCCTTTAATCAAGGCACAACAAGAAGAGGGTCTTACGCAGCTTACATGGATATAAGTCATCCAGAGATAGAAGAGTTTATAAACTTTAGAAAAGAATCCGGTGGTGACATCCATCGTAAATGTTTGAACCTACACAACGGTATCAACATAACTAATGCGTTCTTAGATGCTGTTAAGAAAGACGATGATTGGCGATTGGTTGACCCAAAGACCAACAAGGCTGTTAAAACAGTTAAGGCTAGAGATTTATGGTGGCAAATCTTAAATGTCAGAGCCGAGACTGGTGAGCCTTACATGGTCAATATAGATACTTGTAATGAAGCCATGCCTAAACAACAAAAAGATTTAGGCTTAGATATTAAACAAAGTAATCTGTGTTCAGAAATAACATTACCTACCAACGAAGAAAGAACAGCAGTCTGTTGTTTGTCTAGTGTTAATCTAGAATACTTCGATGACTGGAAAGACCATCCTCATTTTATCGGGGACTTAATCACCATGTTAGATAATGTGGTGCAACATTACATAGACAATGCGATAGATGTTGAAACCTTGGGAGGCTACAATGCCAACTACAAAAGGTTTAGTAATCACGTTCATCCTGATAAAAAGCCTTTCACTAGGTCAGCATTCTCAGCGTATCGAGAAAGGTCATTAGGTCTGGGAGCTATGGGCTTTCATGCTTATTTGCAAAAGAATAACATCTCTTTTGAGAGTATGTTTGCTGCTAGTTTTAACAATCAAGCCTTTAAACACATTAAAACACATGCGAAGAAAGCTTCAAATTTCTTGGCTGAGATTAGAGGTGAAGCACCAGACGTAGCCGGGACAGGATTAAGAAATGCACACTTACTTGCTGTAGCTCCTAATGCTTCGTCAAGTATTCTGTGTGGTGGCACATCGCCTAGTATCGAGCCTTACAGAGCCAATGTCTTTACGCATAAAACATTGACAGGTTCTTATCAAGTTAAAAACAAACACTTAGAAAAAGTATTAAAGAGTAAAGGTCTAAAAGCAGAAGAAATAAATAACCTATGGAAAGATATCTTTGGTCATAATGGTTCTGTTCAACACTTAGACATTCTTGATGACAATGAAAAAGAAATATTTAAAACAGCAAATGAAATTAATCAGATTTGGATTATTGAACATGCTCATCAAAGGCAAGAATATATTTGTCAGAGCCAGAGTGTTAATCTTTTCTTTACTTTACCGAAGGCTACAGAGCCTCAAGAAGTTCATGATGCATACTTACAATATGTTCATGATGTCCACTGGGCCGGGATGCACAAGTTAAAATCTTTGTATTATCTCAGGTCAGATGCTGCAAGGTCTGCAGAAAATGTTAATATCAAAATACCTCGAATCAAATTAGACGAAGAGGGATGTATTGCTTGTGAGGGTTAATTATGGCAGCTAAATGGAATAGTGGTTCAACTCATGCTTCTGTTACTGGTGTCAGAGGTAAGAAGACATCTCAAGGTAGAAAGAACTTAGCAACTTCTACTATGAACAAAAACTACAAAAGAAACTTTAAGAAATATAGAGGACAAGGCAAATGACCAGATGGGATAAAAAAGTTAAGAAACCTAATTGGGATTCCCTGATAGAGTGGGAAAAAATAAACAACGCTCTTGTTATGTGGGTGGTAACACCGAACTGCATACTAGAAAGAGCTAAAGAACGTGGAGTAACTTTGAAAGCTAATAAGGAACAAATATATGAGTTCTGCTATCAGACAAAACGAGGTTATGACATGGATGTTATAAAAAGTCATTTTAAAGACTTTGTTATAGAAAACTTAATAGCAGAATATGGAGGAAAAGAAAATGAGTCTACTAAGTAAAAGAGAATATTATAAACCTTTCGACCATCAATGGATGTTCGATTATTACGTACTACAAAATCAAATGCATTGGATGCCTGAGTCAGTACCCTTGCACACAGATGTTAAGGATTGGCAAGAGCTATCAAACGATGAAAAGAATCTACTAACACAAATCTTTAGACTATTCACACAGTCTGATGTGGACGTTGGTTCGGGATACATAGATAAATACATGCGTATCTTTAAAAAGCCTGAAGCTCGTATGATGATGGCTTCGTTTGCTAATATGGAATCTATTCATCAACATGCTTATAGTCTGTTGTTAGATACTGTAGGAATGCCTGAGAACGAATATAAGGCCTTTGCTGAGTATGAGGCGATGTCAGACAAGCATGATTATGTCGGGAACTTCAAGCCCTCTAAAGCCAATAAAAAGAGTATAGCTAAAACACTAGCAGTCTATTCTGCTTTTACTGAAGGCTTACAACTCTTTTCAAGCTTTGCTATCCTACTAAACTTTCCAAGGTTCGGTAAGATGAAAGGTATGGGTCAAATAGTAACCTACAGCATTAGAGACGAGTCTATGCACGTTGAAGCTATGACCAAGCTCTTTAGAGAGTTTATCCAAGAGAACCTAGATATCTGGACAGATGAGTTTAAGAAAGAACTGTACGATATCTGTCGAGAAATGGTTAACCTAGAAGACAAGTTTTTAGACCTAGTATTTGAAATGGGAGATATTAAAGGTTTAACAAAAGAGGATATGAGAAAATACAATCGCTATATCGCAGATAGAAGATTACTTCAATTAGGACTTAAGACAAATTACGACCAAAGAGAAAATCCTTTACCATGGTTAGACGAAGTGATGGGTGTTGAACATCAAAACTTCTTTGAAGGTAGAGCAACATCTTACATGAAAGCAGGTCTTAGAGGTCGACAAGGAGATATAGAATTTAAAGATGTCTAAAAAGCTGAAAGAAGCTAATATTATTAGTTGGAAGTTAGTTATAGATGAAAGGAATGTTATTCATACAGAGTTGTCTGCTTTTCCAGAAGAGAAAGTAGAAGAAATCTTTGGTGAAGACGCTCCTTATATCCATGCTATTTTAGCTAATGCAAAGATAAGTTTAGAACCACTACATGAAAATCTAAGAAAGTATTTATCAAGTTTGTGATTACTTATCTCTAGCTACACCGTTAATCTTTTCGAGGCTTCTCATGCCTCCAAGGCCGAGCATACCCAACAGAACGGTCATGAGACTATTCATGTCAAACTCCGGAAGAGCCACTTGATAGCCTGAAAGGGATAGGATAAAAACCAGTATCGGTTGAAGAATGAAGTGATACGCAAGTGCAGAAGCACAACACCAGCCGACAAATGGTCTCCAGCCTGACACAAACATATTCTTGTGAGCTGCCTCAACTTTATTAACTTCAATTTGAGCCATGTTGGCTTTGTGTAGTTCTGTGGTAATTTCATGCTTTAACTTAGCTTTTAAGTCTTTATCAACTATGAATTTATCTAGTAGGTCTGACAAAGGACCCATTAAGTTTTCAAATAGGTTCATTTAAATCTAACTCCAAATTTATTGCATCTTGAATACTGTCCATCATTTCGTTAGGAATTTCTATATCGTAATCTTTAACAGCGTCTTGTATGGTCGGGTGTAAGGACGCTATTTCTAAGTCTAATAAGGTCTCAAAGAGATTTCTATATTCTTCTCTGTGTATCCAAGGTTTATCTTTACCAGAACGGATTTTGCAGTCATGTCGCCATGCAAAGTCCAACTGGTCTTCTGTATAAAGAATCATTCTTCTTCTTTTAATAGTTCTTCTATTTGTGTCTCAAGAAGTGTCTTAGCTCTGTAAGGCTCTTGAGTATACATGTTTATTCTATCAGCAGGGTCTTCTTTTGTATAGGGTACATCAAACACACCACCTTTAGTTGCTCGAACTCTACCACCTTTGTTAAAGCCTTCTAATCCTTTTTCTAAAATATTTTCTCGCATCTCTGGTGTTATTCTTAGGATGTTAACGTCAAGCATATTTTCATTTCTTGGTGCGGTAGAGCCTTCAAAAGTATCATCTATATCTAACTTACCTTTTTCAAACTTACCACCATATTGTCTGGCTAGTTTCTGCATGTAAGATGGTATTCTTTTATCGTAAATAAGGCTATAAAGGTCTTTATACTTACTTGACCAACGGTTAACTAAAACAGGAGAAGTTGAAGCAGAAATAGCACCATGTCCATTTTCTATAGCTTCGGCTAAAATTTTTCTTATTCCTATTTCATGCCAATTATCTTTGAAAGGATAGTCTGCTACTAAGTCATCTAAGTTTGAACGTACATCATACCTGTCTGCAACATTTGTCTGTAATTCTTTAAGTTGTTTTAATATCTTTTTACTAAGCTCGTCTCCTCCGCTGTAAAAACTACTAAAATCTGTATTTTTAAGAGCCTCTCTTGAATACTTGTTTTTCATAGTAAATTTAAATTCCTCAAGATTTCTTTCAAATTTACGTTGGAGCCCTCCCGGACTATGAAGGAATAAAGTTATGCCATCTAAAAGTGTTTCTATCGCCTCAGTCGGTTGTTCACCAAGTTCGTCACTGTATTTTGTATATAATAAATCTTCAAGTTCGTTTCTTAATTTGAATTGTTGTGAAATATAAGATTCTAATTTTTTATTTAATTCTTCAACTTTTTCTGGAGTTGCATAGCCTGTTTTAGTTCCTTTTTGATGTAAGTCAGATTGTAACTCGTCTATGTGTAATGTTTGAGTCCCATCGTCTAAAGACCTATCTCTCGTTAAAGTATGAAATAAATATTTTTCTTCAGCAGGATAATGTTCTGAAATTTCACGGAATTCTCTTTGTGCTAATTTATCGGCATTATCCCATTCATAAACAACTTCTTTGTAATTATGTCCTCCGGGTAAATTTTCATCTATAAAAGTTTTAAATTTAGTACCTACTCCGGACATTTGGGCCTCGTTATCCATTAAGTTTCTTAATTGAACACTAGCCTCATTTCTATCATATATTGTAGCATTATATGTTTGTTCAATACGTCCGGTTACTGGATTCTCTTTAAAAAACCGAAATCCAAGTTCTTCATTCCCGATAGCATATGCACTCATAGGTGCACCGTCAATGTCAGAGTAAGTTTGTAAACGCTGATAAGGGTTTTGTTTATATTCTGCTCTAGCATACTCTTCAACTAAATCATCTAAACTAGAAACACGTCCTACATTAAAATCTCTATAAGCATTAGCAGAGCTTGGTTCTGCACCTTTATCAACTAAAGCTATAACATCATCTAAATTTTTAATATCCGACTTAGGACCATCATAAAAATAATTGTCCCTAAAAAAGTTTACTAATTCTTCTTTAACATCCGCATCATTCTCTTTAAGATAGTAGTTAATATCATCTACTCTATAACTCCAAAAAGCATTTCCAGACTTAGGGTCATACTCAATGTCGTCAGTTCTTATAGTAATACTATTACCGCCTCCTTGATAAACACTTTTGTCTATTTTAACTCTATTAGGTGAAACAGCTTTTATAACCTCATCAAAAGTTGCTTCAGGATTGGCCTTAACATAGTCTTCAATCTTTAAATATTCAACTTCTTTAGGCTTCACACCTTTGTTACGACTTGCTCTTACCCAATCTAAAATAGCGTCACCTTTAATTTTTTGTGGTCCTCTTTCAAGCATAACTTTGAGTGTCGGAGAAATAAATTTAACATCGTTGTCTACGTCTGTAGCTAACTCTGCCATTTGTTTATCTAAATCGGCTCTTTGAGTCTTACCAAATCTTTGAACTGCTTTTCTTCCAACACTAGAAGCTACCTTTCCTGCAGCACCAACAACTGGTATAGTTCCTGTAGCTTCAAGAGCAGACATCGCAACATTACCAGCTTTTTCTAGCCCTTCTGTCTCTGAAGCTCTGATACCATACTCAACAGCACCAGCACCTGATAGAGCCTCACCTATACCCGGAAGTGAATAAGCTCCTAACTGTGTACCTATTGGAGCTTTTTCCCACTCTGCAAAGGCTTCTCTAGGCTTACCTTCATCTAAGGCTTTTTTAGCTTTTGAAATTTGAATACCACCTTCAATAATATCTTGTGGTCCTGTTCTAAACTCTCCTAAAAAATCTAAAGCGTTTCCAGCAAAATTAGCTCCTTGTTCCACCATAGCTTTTAGGTTTTGTTCAATCTGACTAAATTTATCTAGGACTGGTTCTTCTTCCTCTGGTGTTTCAACAATATCACCTTCAGCTTTTTTCATTCTAGCTTCTGAGATTTTTTGATTAATTGCAGCTTGACGGTTTGCTACTTTTTCTAAGTCTTTATAAACCTTATTAACTTCGTTTTCATATTGCTCTAAAGATATGTTACCTTCTCTGTATTGTTTAGCTAACTCATAAAATCTTCTTCTAGTATTGTTATAGGTTCTTTCTAGTTCTTTTGATTTACTTCCATAAAGCTTGTTAAATTCAATAGGTGTAAGTTTAAAACCATACGCACTTAGGATGGCTTCAAGTGGTGAAAACTCAGTACCATATTGTTTAGATAAATTATCTCTGTTTTGTCTAAAAGCCTGAACAATCTTTTGTGAACTGTAAGATTTAGACAATGGATTGTATTTATCGATGATATTATCTGGTCCAAAATATGGGACAGTTAAAGCAGACGAAGGGATATTTGGTATAAGTCGGCTCAGAATATGCTGCCATTTAGATATCTCTTCATCTTCTAAACCCTCACCTTGAAGTTTCTCTAGTGTAAAAGGGTCTACTCCATAAAACATTGGAATCATTGTTTCACCTAATACACCAAAGTTAGGAGCTAAAGGTGCCGGTAATTTCATACCTTTATCTGTAAATGGAATAGGAATACCAAAGCCTTTATCACTAATACTTAAAACATCGCCTCCCGGGATGAATCGTTTAAAGTCAATGTATAGTGGAACTTCTTCACCTTTTCTTTCTGAGATACCTGAAGCAAATGGAGTCTTAACAAGTGTTTTAGGCATGAAAGGTAGGCCAAACATATTGTCACTTAAATAGTCTCGCATCACAGCTCTTTCAGCTTCTTCATTACCTATCTCTTCTTTAAACTTGGCTGACTCTGGGTCAACAACTAATTCTGCAAAAGGTATTTTACCTTGACCTAATTCATTTAAAGAATGTCCTATAACAGCCCACTTAGCAAACTTCCAAGGTCTTCTAATAGCTGTTTCTGCTAGTAAAGGTACGATTCGGTATGTATAGGCTAAGAAGGGAGTAGGGTATCTACGCATAAAATTAATAATTGGAGCGTTGATATCGTAATCAATAAACCATTTTTTAGCATCGGCTCCGGCCTCGGCTGGGCTCATACCTTTAGATAATCTATCCATAAATAAAGCTAAACGAAATACTTGGTCTTCTGACTGGTAAAGCTTTTCTAGTTTACCTGCTGTCATGTCATAACCTTTCTTTGTTAAATTTTTAAACATTTGTGTAGCATACTCAATAGCATTATTGGTTTCGGGTTTGTTTTCTCTGGATAGTAATTTTAAGGTGTCATCTAAACTATCAACAACTTCTTTGTTTAATTCTCTTGAAACTATATCGGAATCAAACACTCCGTTTTGTTTTGCTAGATTATATATCTCAATATTTTTACCGCCTTCTTTACCTCTTTGTAGTTCTTTTAAAGCTCTTGGTAAATACTTATAGCTACCATCGGCAGCGTTCATTAAGAGTAAGTTAGACACAGTGTTGTTGACGTGAACGACAGGGTTCCATGCAGTCTTAGTTTTTTTCCAAAGTCTATTTAAAGGCTGGTAAAGTTCAAAGGTTTCTTTACCTGTACCTCTTAAATTTTCTAAACCTTTTAAATCTCTATAAACGTCTTTAGGTACATATTGTCCTGCGAGATTACCAAAAGATTTTATTTTTTGTCCTTCAACTTTTAAAGCTCCTCCAAAAGGGGTATCTGGAACTAACTCCCAATCATCGGCTCTAATCTCACCACTATCGACTTTTGCTTTATAAACATCAGCCTTCATAGAAAGGTCAGCATCTTGGGATATCTTAGAAAACAACTTAAAAGTCGCTAAGTCATTTGTCATCAAACGACCAGTCTCTGCAATATTAAAGGCTGCGTCTTCTATTTCACCTAGGTCTTGTCTTTCTTGTTTTGTTAATTGTCTTGTTGTAATAACTTTATCTTTACTTCTAAGTAAAACAACATTTGCATCCCCGCCTTCTATCTTTTCCCAATTTCTAATGTCAGATACTGTTTGATTTAATTTATAGTTTTCTAGTCTGTCTTTTCTTCTTTTTGGTAAAGCATCAACTAATTTTTCATATTGTTTTCTTGAAACAGCAACTACGTAATCTTCTACTTCAACATCTTTATATTTCTCAGGAAACTTTTCAATAGCAAATTTAGATTTGATTTCTCTTCTACCTCGACCTTTTAATTCATCACCAATTAATTTAAATTGTCGGGCTGCTAAATAAGCTTCTTTATTTGCCTTTCCACCAAGATATTTTTCATAAGACCTTTTTAGATATGTATCAGCGTTTTTAAGAAATATACGTTCATCTAATAAACCAGCATCAACTAATTCTTGACCTAGGCTTTTAATAGCATCTCTTGTTTCAGCTCTTAGATTTTTTAAATCTGGGGTTGTGTCTATTTCCCCAGTTATCATAGAGTTAAAAACTTTTCTTTCATCTTCATTTAAATTAGCTCTTACTCTCTTACTTAAACTAGAAAACAAATCTCTAAAAGAATTGACTTCTGATTGGGCTTCTTTTTTGTAGTCAAGATATTTTGATGGTAAAGCATAGTTATCAACTAAACCTCTACCTAAAAGTTCTTTTAATTCTTCACCTTCTTTCCCAACTGGTACTTTACCTAGGCCTTTTGTAATACCTACACCACCTAAAGCCATTAGTGTAGCTGCCATCATTTTCTGTAGTTCAGTGGCTTCGGGGTCGTCAAATGCGTTGTAACCTCCAACGGCTCCAAAAGACCCAACTAAACCAGAACCCCAATTTTTAACAGCTTGGTCCCATAACCAATCACCGCCATTTGCTCGGTAAAATTTTTCTATGCCTGAAGACATTTCTTTGTTACCTCTTTCAGATACAAGATTATCTACAGCTTTTTGAGCATTTTGTTCTACTTCATCCATAGTAGGCATTTTACCTTCTTTAGATAAAGCAAAGTCAGCTTTTAAATTGTCTAGTTCTACTTCTTCTGTGGTACGTCCTAGTTTAGGTACATCTTTACCAAAAGCTTTGGCAACATTTCGAGCTATTAAAGCTCCTCCGGTACCTAACACTCCACCAGCTCCAGCTCCTGCTACAGTATTTAAAGCTCTAGATTCGCCTTCACCTACGTACCCTAAAGCACTATAAGCTCCTCCAAGACCTGCACCATATACAGCAGCATCACCGAGCCTCTTAGATTTTGTAGCCCATCCAGCTAAAGGAATCCAGCCGACAGGGTCTAAAACCATAGCTGAAGCTAAATAAGCTTTGTAGGCATCATCACCATATTCTTTGTTTTCAAAGATTTCTTTTAGTTTGTTGTTGTCTTCTTTTAATTTATCTAACAAACTACCTTTACCTGTGAGTTGACCATAAATCTGTTGAATACCATTAATAGAATCCAAAGCTCCTTGTTTAATAGCATAACCCATAGCTTCTTTATAAGCTTGTTCGTTATTTCTACGGATTTCTTTTGTATCTTGTGTGTAGTATTTACTTAGGTCTAAAGGTTTCATTTATGCATTCTCACTTACGTAACGGTCAACAGTTCCTTTACCTTCGTCAGTATTGTAATATTTTTTCCAATAAGCACCCCTACCCTCTACATCTGAAGGTATTGCTTCTGGAAATATTTTTAAATAAGCTCGGGCAAAGGCTGCCGAATAGATAGGACTGTCAAGGTCCTCATAGTTTACTTGTGTTAAATCAATACCTGCGTTTTCTTTTAGGTATTCATTATATGCTCGGACACTAGCTCCAACATTTGCATCTGGGTCTAGTCTACGTTGGACTTCATCAAAGGCTATTCTTTCTACTTGAAAAATCCCGGACGAGTCTCTCCTTTTAAAGGTATTACTATCATTACCAAACTTTGATTCAACGTTAGCTATCTCTCTTAAAAACTGAGCAGCTTCTGGGCTATCAGCAACTAAATCGATAGCTTCAAAAGTAATATCTTTACCTACCTTTCTAGGTTCAAATACATCATTAGACATATTAATTAGTTTTTTTTTTTCGTCCTCTTCAGGAGCCAACAAAGATTCATTTTCATTATTATTTCCTTGTTCTAAAACTGTTTCAGCAGCAGCACCTCCAACAACTAATCTAACAAGACCGCCTGTTTTTGTTTTACCTAATAATATTTCACCAGCATTTAAGCCTAAATCACTTAATGGAATACTTTTTTTACCTTCTGGTATTTTACTTTTTACATCCAAACCACCTTTAATTCTGGCTTTACCAACAGCTTCAGAAATTTTATTAGCTGCAGCTTGTTGTAGGCTACTTAATTTATTACCAACACCTTTAACAAGATTACCGGCTTGTTTTATAATAAACATACCGCCTTTAATAGTAGGAGCAAATAAAGCTATATCTGTAATATCATCACCTATTTTTTCTCCAAATATAAACTCACTGCTTAATACGGGAACATTAGAAATATCAAAACCTGAAAATCCTGACCATTGTTCAATTAATCCAGTCCCTCTTATTGGACCTCTATCAGTAGACGTTCCATCATCATTAACCATTGTTACTGGTGTCGCTGCAGCTTCTTTAAAATCATTAAAGTCAGCATCTATTGGACTAAATACTGGTTTAGATTCTTCTAGATTAAAACCAACTCTATAATTACCTGCTGGAACAGAACTACCAGAAAGCCTTTGTATGTCACTTGAAGGAATAACATTCTTGTCACTATAAATTATTTTAGGACCATTTCCTTCAACAAATAATTCTTCAGCTCTTTGTAGTTCACTTTCAGACCCAACAGAATCTTTTAAATCTTGTATAAAATTATTACCTTGGTCGCTCATCATAAATTCTTGCCAAGGTTCACTATTAAAAGATGTACTATCAATAGTCATATAGTTTTCGTTGTAACTGACACTAGAT
>MDSW01139986.1_pt1 | contig 24624 bp, 19 predicted proteins | sample 811171 | NCBI WGS metagenome assembly MDSW01 (sample SAMN05326641, study PRJNA326480) | marine metagenome | isolation source: seawater | place: Atlantic Ocean: North West | collected 2012 | reverse complement strand
TTGGATTCGGTTCGGTTTTATAAATGCTTTTATTTCTTTCATCTGTTGATATTTATTTGTTTTTTAATGGTCATATGTAATTACTCACATCGTTTTTATTTTATTTAAAGGTGTTCGTGAATCTCTGATTTCGCCAATCAACATTTCGGTTGGTATCCAAAATTGTTGTGGCTCATTTCATATTTTAAATTTTTAATCGATTTTGAACCGAGCCTGTTTTTCTAATTTTTAACTAACTAATTAAGACGATAAACAAACTCGGACTCAAAACCTTTGATTATTATTGAATTAATGTCCGTGTTCCAGTTCGCCCTTAACCATTTCCGAAGACAGGTTATAAGCTCCGTTTATGACCACTTTGGCATCCTTTGAAACTTCAGCAGGAAGATTGACTTCAACAAAACCTAAATCGGTAATACCAACCGTTACGGGTATCATTTTGAATTTCATTTTGTCAGATTCCATTTCCTCATCTTCATCCAAAATGAAAATGAAGGATTGCTCGCCTTCCTTTATAATGGCGGCTTCCGGTACGGCAAAACCCTTTTTATCGCCCTGCACTATGCGCCCTTCCACATACATACCTGGCAAAAGGTTTTTATCCTTGTTTTCTATATCTGCAAGAACTTCCAAAGCTTTTGGGTCAGACTCGAAAGTTTTGCCTACAGACCGAACGGTGGCCTTAAGCAGTTCATCTGGGCGAGAGGCCGTGGAAAAATATATCTGTTGCCCTTGCTTGATTTGCTTTATGTCCTTTTCATATACTTTGAAGTTGACATAAATTTTTGAATTATCGCTTATTGAGAACATTTTGGATTGTTGTGCCACATAATCGCCCAGACTAATCATTACTTCATCCACATAGCCACTTATGGGTGTGGTAATGGGAACTGCGGAATATATTTGGCCTTCAGCCACCTTGTCCGGGTTGATGCCCAACAATCTCAATTGGGACCGCAAACCATTGACACTGGATGTTGTGGAACGAAATTTTGACTGTGCCATCTGAAATTCCTTGCCAGAAGAAACACCTTTGTCATAAAGGATCTGCTTGCGCTCAAAATCCTGTTTCAAAAAGACCAGTTCGTCATTTTTTTCCTGATAATCCTGTTGCATTGCAATGATATCTGGATGCTCAATATACGCAAGCACCTGTCCTTTGCTTACATTATCTCCTGGCACAACTTTTATGGAACTCACATTTCCACCAACAAACGGACTGATGTTCGCCTTGTCCTGTGGGTAAAGTTCCAGCGTTCCTGTTACCTTAATGTTGTTCCCTAAATTTCGTTCCTCCAGAGGTTTCATTTCCAAACCGATGGTTTCGGCCTGTTGCTTTGTAAGTTCTACAACGCCTTCTTCCTCACTATGGCCTCCTTCTTCTTCGTCGTGACCTTCTTCGCCGTGTGCATCTTCGCCAGCAGCTTCGGTTTTTGATACGCCTTCAGCTTCGTTATGCCCAAGTTCAGATTTTTGGCCATCGTTACAACTCATAAACATAAGTGCAAATAATACGGTACTTACTAATAGTATATTCTTCATTTTTCTTCTTTTTATATTATAGATTACCCAACTGATATTGTACCTCAATAGATTGTTGGTTGTATTGATTGATGTATTCCAAATGTGTTTGCTTTATCCTGATGGCACTGTTAAGGATGGTTATATAGTTCACATAATCTATTTCGCCTTCCTTGGATGCCAGTTCTGCGGTTGTTATTTGTTCTTCCGCCAAAAGCAATGCGCCTTCTTCATAATACTGCAATATTTTCCGTGTTTTTTCAAGGGATTTGAACAATTGCGACACCCTACTTTCAGTGGTTGCCTTTTGCTCCAAATATTGATTCTCTGCGACCATTGCATCTGCCTTGGCTGCCTTTACCCTTGATTTCTGCGGAAAGAACCACAACGGAATACTGATTCCTGCCTGATAGGTATTGAATCCCGAAACATCATCCACAACTTGCCGTCCGAACGATAAATTAAATTTCGGTAGGAATTGGGATTTTTCAACGCCCACATTTGCTTTACTTACTTCGGCGTTCTGCAACGCATATTGCAACATTGGGTTGTTTGCCACCGAGGTTGAATCCAACGTTGCCATAAAATCCAATGGCTCGTAAAAACCATCAACTGTTTCGATGGTTTCATCCGTTCCCAAATATTGTTTTAAGGCACGTTTGGCAATTTCAATATCGTCATAGGCTTGTTGCCTTAACACTTGAATCTGTTGAAATTCGGAAGAGGCTGAAATAAATTCCAGCTTACCTGTTTCTCCAGTGTCATAACGAAGTTGGGCAGCGGTCTTGAAATTGGCATAAATACTGTCCAATTGGTCTGCAAAACGCAACTGTGCCTTGTAATAATTAATTTGGTCATAGGCTTGCATCACATTGCGTACCAACTGTTGCTCACTCGCTACGTAAAACTTCTCTCCCAAAACAATACGCTCTTTATAAAACTTGGATTTTGAAAATCCCGAAAGCAAGTCAATGTTGCCCTGTTGCACACCAATGGTTGTCTGTACCCCGGGAAGATTATTTCCATATTCTTCCTTTCCCGTGAAAACTTGGGTGCTACCAAGGTCAAAACTGGTGCCTTTCATAGCCTTTTCCCTTTCAATAAACGCTTCACTTTCCTTAAGCGATGGATAATTCTGTTTTGCCAAAGCGATGGCCTCATCTACGGTCAAGGTTTTAGGAATTGTGCCATCTTGATTGGTGTCTTGGGCCACCGCAGTTCCGGAAGCCATCAAACCACCCACCATCAACAATACGGTTACAATGTTCGTGGATTTGTTGATATAGCTTACACCTCCATCAGTATTGTTTCGTTCCTTTCTTGATTCCAACCAATAATACAATACCGGAAGGACTACAAGGGTTAAAAACGTGGCCGTAAGCAATCCACCAATCACTACTGTTGCCAATGGTCGCTGTACCTCGGCACCTCCCGAGGTAGAAATCGCCATTGGGATAAAGCCCATAATGGCCGCCGTTGCGGTTAGCAAAATTGGTCGTAACCGTTCGTGTGTTGCTTCGTATATTCGTTTCTTTAAGTCTGTCATTCCACTTTCTTTTAATTCGTTGAATTTGTTTATCAGTACCAAACCGTTCAATACCGCAACTCCAAAGAGCACGATAAATCCGACTCCTGCTGAAATACTAAAGGGCATTCCCCGTATCCAAAGCGCAAACACGCCACCAATGGCCGCCAGAGGCACTGCCATATAAATCATTACCGACTGCGAGAACGAGCTCAATGCAAAATAGAGCAATATGAATATCAGAAAAAGTGCAATAGGTACTACAATCATCAATCGGTCTGACGCACGTTGCAGGTTTTCAAACGAACCTCCGTAGGTTACAAAATAACCTGGTGGCAGTTTCACTTCCGTTTCCAGTTTTTGCTGAATTTCCTCGACCATCGATTTTACATCTCGCCCACGAACATTGACTCCTACCGAAATACGACGCGAGGTATTGTCCCTTGAAATCTGCATTGGACCGGGTTTGTAACTGATGTCCGCTACTTCCTTTAACGGTACTTGGGCACCATTTGGTAAATCGATATATAGATTTTTAAGGCTGTTGATGTCCTGTCTGAAGTCCTTCGCCAAACGAATGACCACATCAAAGCGTTTTTCGCCCTCAAAAATCACACCTGCCGCTTCTCCTGAAAAGGCGGCACTTACATAATCATTCAGCTTGTCAACGGTTACACCGTACTGTGCCATTTTTGCACGATTGTATTCCACGGTCATTTGTGGCAAACCACTCGTAGCTTCCACATTGAGGTCGGCCGCTCCGGGAACGCTTCTAATGACCGCTGCGATTTCCTGAACCTTGTCTGCCAATACGCCCAAATCTTCTCCATACAATTTAATGGCCACGTCCTCGCGAACACCCGTAAGCAGTTCGTTAAAACGAAGTTCCACAGGTTGCGTAAACACGAAATTTACACCGGGAACAACTGAAATTTTTTCCTGTATTTTTTCTATAAGTTCTTCTTTGCTATCTGCGGAAGTCCATTTGCTCTTATCCTTTTCAAGAATGATATAGCTATCTGCAATATCCATAGGCATTGGGTCTGTCGGTATTTCGGCCACACCAATCCTTGAAACTACCGTTTTTACTTCTGGAAATTCATTGATTAAATTCTGAAGTTTTTTTGAAGCCTCAATGGATTCTGTAAGACTACTCCCTGGTTTTATCAAGGCCTGAAATGCAATATCGCCCTCATCAAATTTAGGTATGAATTCGCCACCCATATTGCTGAAAATAAATCCTGCAATCAATAGCAGCCCAACCGCACCAATAATGACACCAGCCCTAAAGCGAAGTGCGAAATTGAGCAAGGGTACATACGCCCTGTTCAACCCTGACATTATTTTATCACTGAACCTGTCAATCCTGTTTTCAAATTTGGCGAACCAACTGTTCTGATTTCTGGCAGGTTTTAGGAACATTGACGAAATCATTGGTACATACGTAAGGCACAGGATAATCGCTCCCAAAACCGCAAATCCGAAAGTAAATGCCATTGGACGGAACATTTTTCCTTCTACACCAGTTAAAAAGAGAATCGGTGTAAATACGATAAGGATAATAAGTTGCCCGAAAAATGCAGAATTCATCATCGTACTTGCTGATTCATAGGCTATTTCATCCATTTCTGGCTGGCCAATGGCGGTTGTGGTTTTCTTCATCCGTTGATGGATGTGGAACACCATACCTTCCACAATGATGACCGCACCATCCACGATGATTCCAAAATCGATTGCACCCAAGGACATTAAATTTGCCCAAACGCCAAATTGTTTCATCAAGATAAATGCAAACAGTAATGATAAAGGGATTACCGAAGCTGTAATCAATCCACCACGGAAACTTCCCAAAAGCAAGACCAAAACGAAAATCACAATCAATGAACCTTCAATAAGGTTTTTTTCAACGGTGCTTGTGGTCCTTCCGATAAGTTCACTTCTACTTAAAAACGTATCTATGTAAACGCCTTCCGGCAGGGATTTTTGTATTTCTGCGATGCGCTTCTCTACATTTTCAACTACATTGCCAGGGCTTTCGCCTTTCAGCATCAGTATTTGTCCCCCAACAGTTTCGTGTCCATCTTGTGTAAACGCACCATAGCGCACTTGGTTCCCATAGCCCACTTTTTCAGCGACATCGCGCACTAAAACAGGGCTTCCATTTTGTGTGGTTACAACGGTGTTTTCCAAATCCTCAAGACTACGTGCCAAACCTTCTCCGCGAATGAAATTTGCTTGGTGGTTTTTCTCGATGTAAGCACCTCCCGTATTAGCGTTGTTCACTTTCAGGGCTTCAAAAACCTGATTCATTGTAATGCCAAAACTTTTTAGTTTATCAGGATTTATAGCAACTTCATATTGTTTTACATAGCCTCCAAAAGCATTGACCTCTACCACTCCAGGGACTAATGCCATTTGGCGTTTTACAATCCAGTCCTGTATGGTACGAAGCTCCATTGCATCGTATTTATCTTCGTAGCCCTCTTTTAATTTTAAGGTGTATTGGTAGATTTCGCCCAAACCTGTAGTAATGGGTGCCATAAATGGCGTACCAAAACCCTCGGGAATTTCTCCAGCTACTTCGGTCAATTTCTCTTGCACCAATTGCCGGGGTAGATAAGTACCCGCCTCGTCCTTAAAGACAATGGTAACCACAGAAAGACCAAAACGGGAAACGGAACGCAGTTCGATTACGTCAGGAAGGTTTGCCATTGCCAATTCTACCGGATAGGTTACAAATTGCTCAATATCTTCAGTACCTAAATTTGGGGCAACGGTAATAACCTGTACTTGGTTGTTGGTAATATCGGGTACAGAACCCAGATTTATAGTGGCCATAGACCAAATTCCCGTGCCTACCAGTGCCACTATAAAGAGCCCAATAATAAACTTGTTATTAATGGAAAATGAAATGATTTTGTTAATCATAAAAAAAGTATTAATTCAGTTTAAACATCGCAATGCAAAGAGATGCAATGCGTTTATGATGCGACACTTACTTTGAAAAGCATCACGATAGGATATAGCTATCCTAAAAAAACTGCATTATACTTTAGGGGGTTGGAAAAGCGATTCCAGATATCTCGAAGTGAAGTTTACTTTATGTAAGTTAAATTGTTCTTTCCCTTCAAACCTTAATTGATTAGTTAAAGCTAAATTGTTGTTCTCAATCATTAACACTAAAGGGTGGCAACATTGCTGATGGGAATGGATTGGTGTATTCTCCTTATCTGGGTTATGATGATGCCCTTCATTTTTTGCATCATTGTCAACGTAATCTTCGACTACGTATTCAAGGAAAGAGTCGCCATAAACTTTATGGTCTTGATAATGTGTTATAATATTTGAGATTTCTTTAATTGGGCCACAAAAGTCCATATCAATGCTAATTCCCTGAAAAAAGAATAAAATTGACATTGATATGGAAAAGAATATTTTCATAAATTTTGACAAAGATACAAATTAATCGATGCACAGGTTGTGCAAAGATTATTCAGATGTTAGCAACAATATTTATTTTCTTGAATTGGTGGACAAGGAACTGTTCCATAAGAACAAAACACACAACAATCTCCATCATAAGGCTTCAAGACTGTTTTACAATTCTCACACTCGTAAAAGAATTGACAAGCGTTTGTTGGCATCTCTTCTACTTTTTTGTGTCCGCAGTTTGGACAGGTAATCTCTGATTTTAATTGAATTTTCATCAAATCTCATCTAATGACTTACGGTTTTTATTAGTACTTTTTTTAAATTCCGAAGGGGTCATTCCTGTTAGCTTTTTAAACTGATTGCTTAAATAAGCGACGCTACTGTAATTCATTCTGAAGGCTATTTCACTCAAGGTTAATTCATCATAAACTATTAGTTCCTTGACACGTTCAATTTTTTGGTTGATGATAAATTGCTCAAAAGTGATACTTTCTACGGACGAGAAGAGTGCACTTAAATATTTATAATCAAGATGTATGTTGTCGCTTACATAATCTGCCCATTTAATGTTCAGTTCGCTGGATGAGTGATGAATTTTATCTACAACCAATGTTTTCATTTGTTCAATAAGTTGGCTTTTACGGTCGTCAATCAAACTAAATCCTGAATTTTGAAGCACTTTGGAAAGACCACTTTTGGTCTTGGCATTTAATGAAGAGACTAATTTAACCTCTCCCAATTTGATAGAAACATACGGTATTTCAAGTTGTTCCAAAATATTGGATACTGCCGAGATGCATCTTGGGCAAACCATATTTTTAATATGGATAGTCTCATTCATATAATACTTGTTTCAAAATAATGTTAATCCAGATTTGTATAGAGAATAATAAACAGCAGCTATTGCTGCAACAACAAAAATCAATACTATTACAACGAAAGCTATAATTTTATCTTTTTTTGAAATATCACTTTTAGGTTGATGTTCCTTCCTTTCATTTTTTCTTCTATTTCTTCTGCTTTCACTCATTATCGTTCGCCGTGATAAAACCAAGATTGCTCTATGGTCTTATTCAGATTACTTGATTAATCCGTATTTCATTTTATTGTAATGTTGCTTTTACCTCTCCACAGGTTTTCATAGCCTCTCCATAATATGGGTTTCGCACCTCTTTTTCTAAACTTATCCAATAAGCACCCTTATCGTTATCTGCCATTGGACAAAACTGGATATATACATTTTCGTTAACCCCAAAAAGTTGCACACTACTTATCATATGCGCAGATAGATGCTTAAAATGTCCTCTTTGCGTTGCGATATCTGAACTGTTCTCAATAGCATTAGCAGAGGTCTTTAGTTCTTTCTGAATGGTCATCCAATGGTTATGTGCTTTTTCATCAGATAATAATTTCATATCTACTTTTTTCAAGGATTGGTTTATTTGGTTTCCTGCTTCTTGTGCATTTTTGGCATCATCATTTACCAATGCATCTTTTAAAAGGATATAATCATCAAAAACCTGTTTTAACTGATTTTGAAATTTGTTTGATACTTCAATTCTTTCGTTCATTTCTGTATGATTGGTTTTATTCATTTTATCTCCAGTATTATTTTTATCTCCCTCCATTCCCAAATGTCCTTCGTGGCCTGTCATTGTTTTGCCGCCTGTTGCATTCATCATACTTTTTTTACCTTGTAGTTGTGCAGCAGCATCAACTGTAAATGTTCCGTTTGTAACTACCTCTTCGCCGTTGGTAAGGCCTTCTGTAATAGTATAAACATCGCCGTTTTTATTTCCCAAGGTTACTGCTCGCATTTCAAAAACGGGTTCGTTGGGATTGGTTTTTACATACACTAATGAGCGTTCGCCTGTCCACATTACCGCAGTAGCCGGAACGGTTATTTGTGTTTCCATGTTATCACTACCTTTTGTCATTGCCACTTTTGCAGTTACAAACATTCCTGGCTTTAAAATATCTTCTTTATTGTTCAATGTGGTCCGAACCGAAACTGTTCTGGATTTCGTATTTAAAACTGGGTCAATAAACGAAACAGTTGCCTCAAATTCCTTGTTGGGATAAGCGTTGGTAGTAACAGTTATTTTCTCTCCTTCCTTTAATTGTGAAATTTGACGTTCGTAGGCATCAAACATCGCCCAAACGGTTCCCAAATCGCTTACTTTTACAATGGGCTGGCCTTGCTTTACATAGTCGCCTTCTTCTGCTATTTTTTGGGAAACTGTACCCGAAACCGTGGCATATATTGGAAAATTTTCCCGCACTTTGCCAGAGCTTTCAATTTGATTGATTTGGGTTTCAGAAAGTTTCCATAGTTTCAATTTGTTGCGGACAGCTTTATACAATGCAGGTTGTGATTCCTTCATACTTGCTGCTGTCAACAATTCCTGCTGTGCGGCAACAAGTGTTGGTGCATAAATAGTTGCCAATAATTGCCCTCTTCGCACTTCCTCGCCTGTGAAATTGACGTTAAGTTTTTCAATACGGCCTTCAAAATAACTTGCTTGAACTGCATTGGCCTCTTCGTTCGCCATAATCTTTCCTGAAAGTTGTATTGTATTTTCATCTGTTCCTGAAACATTTCCAACAATGGTGGTTTGGATATTCGCCAATGCCATTGCATTGTCGCTCATTTTTATTTCGTTCATTGCGAGTCCTTCTGCGCCAGTTTCGGCGGGAATTAAATCCATTCCGCAAATTGGGCAGTCGCCTGGTTCGGGTTGCATAATCTGTGGGTGCATTGAACAGGTCCACATTTGTTTTTCCATTGTGGAATTCTCGGTCATATCAGAAACGTTTTTGGTGTTTGCTGAACCTTCTGCTGAACGGCCAAAAAAGACGTAGCCCAAGACCAAGCCTATGGCCAAAATTGCGATGTAAATGATGTATTTTTTCATAATAGTTATAATTAAGTAGGTCTCGACTACGCTCGACCAGACAATTTATCTGTACGAACCTAATAGGTTTTATCCCGAAGTTTCGGGACTATTAGGTTGGATATTCAACATTATTTTGCTGCTTGCAAACGCTTTATCATATCTTTCATTTCCCCTATTTCTTTACGCTGTGCCTCGATAATATCATCTGCCAACTTTCTGACTTCTGGGTCTTTGATATCTGCTCTTTCACTTGTTAAAATTGCGATGGAATGATGGGGAATCATTGCTTTCATCCAGAGTATGTCGCCAATGATTGGGCTTTGAGCTCTAACCAAGCCAAGTGCGCCGACAAACAAGATTAAACTTCCCAATAAAATAGCGATGTTCTTTTTCTTGTTTTGATACATTTTACGCGTAAAAAACCACATTATGATTGTCATTGCCGCAATACCCAAGCAACTCATATAGAACCGTGTTAGGCTAAAATAAACGTGGTCAATTGAATAAGTGTTAAGGTACATTGTAATGTACATTGCAATAAATGAGGCGGCAAGCATCAAAATGAATTTTGTGTAATTGCCTTTGCTTTCGTGTTGATTTGAATGTTCCATTGTTTTCGGGTTTTTAGTTATTATTTACTTATTTTCTTCTTCTTTATTTTTCTGATTGTTGGCGATGATATGTACCATAGCAGGAATCCGCTTAACACAGTAATCAATCCCAGAAGCGAAAATGCCCTTAATATAATAGTATTAAAGTTGTCGCGCGTGTCATAGTCCATTGTGTGGGTCATCCATAAAAAATCGAACCAACGCCACGCTCGATGCCTTACCGTCTGGAATTTTCCGTCGGTTACCGATATATAAGCCTTCAATGCCTCATCTGTATCATACGAAATAACGTAAGCTGGCAATAGTTTTTCCCGATATTCGTGATAGTCGTCCACTTCGGTTATTTTTTTGATGTTTGCCACTTTTAAACCTTCTTTCATATAGTTTTTGGCTACAGACAGGGCTTCTTCTTCCGAAATATCTTTTTTTGCTTCTCCAGTTTTTGCACTGTACAATTTATGATTGTTAATCCAATAGTAAGGCTCGTTATTTATGTCGCGAATCTCAACAGTCCTAATGCTTTGATTATTATCGATTTCTGAAGGACTTATTAGATTGTCAAAGGCTTTTGGCACATAATCTAAATTGCGAAATTGGTCGCCGTGAATGTCGTCTATGTTCGTCCAACTAAAATACATTCCGCTGATGGTCCAGAACAGGAATTGAATCCCTAAAAAGAGCCCTAAATATCTGTGGGTCTTTCGTATTTTGATTGCTATATTTCTGTTGACCATAGTAATAAATTAGTTTCGTTTGATTAAAATCATTTAGTTCACAAAAAATTTCACAATCAATCCACCAGCAATCCAAACGTAGCATACCAAAGCAGCATATTTCAAGATATTTTCAAGCAACTGGCTTTTTGGTGCCATTTCCTTCATATGTTTTACATCTTTCCGTTTGAAAAAACCCAGATAGAGCATAAATCCTGAAATTGCCAAAAAGGCAATGTTCAAAAAGAAGGTATAATCTATTTTAAAGTATTCACTGTCCTGAATTTTAACTTGTGATGGGTCGGGCAAAATGCCCAACAAATCAAATGAATAATGTAAGATTAATGATGTACCTATTAATGCCGTAAATAACAAAAACAAAATAAACAATGACATTTTCCAACCATAATATTTCGCATTGATGCGAAGGATTGGAAACACTACCAAATCACTAAAAATAAATGCCATTACACCAGCAAAACTTACACCTTTACCAAACAACAAAGCTGCCAAAGGAATATTTCCCATAGAACCAATAAAGGTCAAAAATGCTGCAATAGGCCCAACAATGATATGCTCAAGGATTTCAAAAAAAGTAAAATCGGTATTGCCATTACCACTATTGATGAATAAGGTTTGAAAGAACGAATCGGGAACGAAAGCAGCGACAATCCCTGCAATGGTAAAGCCAACGGTTACATCTTTCCAGACCATTTTCCATTCCATTCCGTATTGTTTGGAAACTTTTGCCCAACCTTTTTCTGATTGAATTTTCTTTTTCCACGATTTGGATTCGTCCATATCATCGTCGTCCTTATCCTTTAAATTTTTTCTGGCGTTTTCGATTAGTTTTTTAGGATTTATCAAGCGTATCAATAGCCACGAAATGAGAATCAATAAAATTCCGCCGACATATTCGCCTACTATGAATTGCCAACCAAGAAAGATGGATATGATGATACCCAGCTCAATAACCAAATTAGTGGAAGCCAATAAAAAGGCAATCGATGACACGAAACTTGCCCCTTTTTTAAAAAGTGATTTAGTTGATGCCAAAGCCGAAAAGCTGCACGAACTGCTGATAAACCCAAAAAATGTTCCGAGCAAAATACCTTTACCTTCGTTTTCGCCCATTGTTTCCTGCATTTTCTTTTCAGTGATAAAAACCTGAATCATACTGCTGATGATATAACCGAGTGCAAATGCCCAAAGTGCCATCCAGAAAAATCCGGTGGTGGTAAATGCCGCTTCTGCCCATTGTTTTAGAAAGTTGTCCATTATTGATATATATTGATTGCCTGAAAACGGAAGGGAACATAGAAACTACCCAGTAAACTATGTGTCCCCTCCAAGGTCAGGGCTTTATTACCAAACGTTTTAAATTCTGGTATTAATAAATAAGTATAAAGTTACCTGACAAAGGAAGAGAGATGTTATTATATTAAGGATTTAATCTCTCCTCCCTCTTCTGCAGGCTACTATTAACCAAATCAACTTCTCTTTTTCAAAATTCATTGGGCCTGACACGGGAAGGAATAAACACTAACCATCAACATTGTTTTCCTTCCCAAGACAGGACTAAACAACTATCCAATGTCCTTATCATCTTTTACCTTCTGTTAACTAAAAACCAGAATTTTATAAAGATTTTTAAACAAGGAATATCTATTGAATAGTTTTTTGAACTTTTCCGCACTTAAGCATTTTACTTCCGTAATATGGGTTTCTAACTTCGTTACTTGAGCTTAACCAAGCACTCCCTTTATCATACATTGGACAAAACTGTTCGTACAGCGTGTTTTTTGTCCCCGTAATAGCAACCATATCTGTAATATCCTTGCTCAATGTTTTAAAATGCTCACGTTGGTGGTCTATGGCACTTTCAGAAATGTGCTCTGCGTGCTCGGTGGCATCTTCTATGATATCGGCAAGTTCTTTTTGTTCTTCTTTGGTATAACTTTTCGTGTCAAAAGCTTTAAGTGAAGCCATTAGTTTAGTTCCAGCCTGTGCTGCCTTTTTTGTATCATCGCCTACCAAAGCATCTTTCAGCATAAAATAATCGGCAAGAACTGCTTCTGCATTTGGATTCATTTTATCCATTTTCATCGAACTGTGGTCCATTTTCATATCACCGTGCTCGTGGTTCATTTTTTCTTTTTCCTGTGCATTGGTAAAAGCAACTACTAACAATAGCATTCCTGCTATACTCATTTTTAAATTTTTCATCTTTTTATTTTAAATTAATTATAAACTATCTTTTAATTGTGTGATAAAACTGATTAATTCTTCTGCCTCCGCTTCTGAAAACTTTGCGTCTTTATGTATCAAAACGTAAGAATTCAAAGGCATTTCTCCGCTTTCAATCTGCTTGATAATAGACCTCAACTTACTTGCCTTTCTCCGGCTTGACAATGAATCCCATTCGTTGAAGTTAAGTTCAGCTTTTCCTTCTTTAATATGGTCTTCCAAAAACCAGGCAACAGGTTGAATTTTATTATACCAAGGATATTGTGTGTTATTACTGTGGCAATCATAGCAGGATGTCTGTAACTTATTTTGAATAGTTTCTGGGACATTATTGACCAGCATAAAATCGGTTGATGGAACAATGTCACTATGGTTGCGTGTAGTGGGAACAAATTGAATCCCTACAAACGCTAACAATACTATTATTGCTATGATTTTTACTATCCTCATTTAATTGATTTCCTTTTGAACTTTTCCACAATTCAACATCCTACTTCCATAATAAGGATTCATTACATCTTTACTGGTGCTTAACCAAGCACTACCACCATCGTACATTGGACAAAACTGCTGGTATAAAGTGTTTTCTGTTCCAGTAATGGCAACCATATCGGTTACATCTTTACTCAATATTTTAAAATGCTCTCGCTGATGGTCAATGTCACTTTCAGAAATATGTTCTGCGTGCTCTACAGCATCCTCAATGATATCTTTTAAATCGGATTTTTTGGGGTCTGCATATTTTGAAATGTCAAGATTGCCGAAACTTTTTGCTAGCGTGGCACCAAGCTCTTTTGCTTTAGCATTATCATCTGCTACCAGAGCATCCTTAAGATTGAAATAGTCATTTAATACCATTTGCGAATTGCCATCTCCGGTCATAGCCATTTCTTTTTTATCGTCATCGTGATGACCATCACTGTTATCGTGATTCATTTCTGAATGGTCTTCATCAGTGCTATTTTGTTCTTTGTTGTTGTCTTTACAAGACATTACTGTTACGGTTATAAATGCTATCGCAATTATACCTAATGTTGATTTTAATTTGCTCATTTTGTTTTAATTTAAGTTTGTGTTTATTAATTATTATTACTGCTTTTTGACAAGGGTCTTATAATTTCTCAATGACGTTTTCAAGCATTGCAGTTATTTCACTGGCAACCTCGTTCAATCTTTCATTTTTTACAGCCTGCATTGATGCCATTGGGTTTACGGCCGCAACTTCAATGATACCTGTTTCGATTTCCTGTACTATAACATTACAGGGCAACATCGTTCCAATCTTATCTTCTGCCTGTAAAGCTTTGTGGGCATAGGGAGGATTACAAGCTCCAAGTATCCTATATTTTTTAAAGTCAATACCCAGCTTTTTCTTTAGTGTTTCTGTTACATCAATTTCTGTTAGGATTCCAAAACCTTCTTCCTTTAATCCTTGTGTCACTTTCTTGATGACCTCTTCAAAAGTTCCATTGATTGTCTTATTAAAATAATAGTTCATATTTTTATTTTTTTAAATTAATTCCTGGTTTTCTCTCTTCATATTCTTCCTTGGATATTTCGCCTTTGGCAAACCGTCTGTTCAAAATTTCCTCTGGACTTTCTCTCTTGAGGATTTTGCTTCCCTTTTTATCTGCATATAGGATAATCCCCAAGACAATTACTCCCAAAACAATCATCCACGCGTACATCATAACTTTAGTTTTTAACTATTAAAATCTCACGGATAAACCACCACCTGCACCAAAACGGTTGTCGTAGCTCGCCATCAATGAGAAGTTTCGTGATAGGAAATATTCGATACCTGCGTTCCAAACAACTTCCTTTGTAAAATTGTCGTCAGCTGGAAGGTCATTTACCCACCCAAAATCTGCTTGGTATTCATAACTGCCAAAAATGGCCGTTCTTGGGAAAATGAGGATTTCACGGCTCAAACTTATCTGTGGACGCAACTTGTTGTCAATACGCACATCGAGATTGAATAGATAGGGCGTCAAAAATCGGACTCCAGCAATGGCTGTAGTAGAAAGTTCATCCAAACTGTCTTCCATTTCATTCTCGATATTTACACCACCAAACACCCTTAAATAATCGTGCAGATAACGTTCGTAGGTTATTTCTGCTTCCAAATTTTGATTCCAACCATACTCGGCCATTATATTGAACTGGTTGCGAATGTTTGAAGTTACAAAGTTAAATTCCGTCATATGCGATGCCGCATCCACCATTGCCCAAGTGTAATATTTATCTGCCTCGGTAATCAAACCGCTTATGGGATATCCGTTCAAACGGTCATCCCTCGGCGTGTCATAGCTCATAACCCTTGCCATCCCGCTCATCATATGATACAGGATGTGGCAATGGAAGAACCAATCGCCGTACTCGTTACCGTAGAACTCAATGGTCACTTCGCCCATTGGAGGAACGTTGACCGTATGTTTTAATGGCGAATATTCTCCATTCTTGTTGATGACCCTAAAAAAGTGGCCGTGAAGGTGCATTGGGTGGTGCATCATCGTGAGGTTGTTAAGTGTAATCCTGGTAACTTCCTTATGGTTTATTTTAATCTGGTCGGTTTCCGAAAGGGGTACTCCGTTCATACTCCAGATATAGCGGTTCATATTTCCGGTAAGGTTCAATAGGATTTCCTTTACTGGAATATCTTTAGGATAGGTTGTTTTTTCGGGCGATTTTAGGTAATCGTAATTATATTCTGAAAACATTTGCATTCCCTCCATATCATCCATTTCTTTTTCATCCAAATCCATTTTGGAATGGTCCATTTTCTTCTTACTTGTGGAATCTTTGGACATATTCATATCCATTTTTTCATCTTTCATTGCCATCTTTGAGTGGTCCATTTTGGAATGGTCCATTGACATTCCGTCCATTTGCATCCCATATTCCTCTTTCATCTCATAGCGTTCATCTTTCTTTGGCTGGAATTTTAAGGCGTGTGCTCCCATTTTCATATCCATCTTTGCCATTTGCTGCATCATTTTTATCTTGTCTGGCCGCGGAACTACTTCCGCAGGTATCACTTTACCATTTCCAATAAAGGCAGTTGCCGTGCCCGACCCATCCTGTGCCATTGCACGGAACTCAATTTTGCCATTTTCGGGGATGGTGACTATAAAGTCATAGGTTTCAGCGATGGCAATGAAGGTTTTATTTTTTTGGATAGGTGTTACATCCAGTCCATCCGCAGCAACCAATGTGGGCATTTCACCACCAAAAGTCATCCAAAACTGGGTAGAGGCCGAACCGTTGATGATGCGCAACCTCACTTTTTCGCCTGTCTTAAAATCGGGATATTCGGGATTTTGCTGACCGTTTACCAAAAAGGCAGGATAATAAATATCCGCTATATCGGCACCTTCCATCCGTTGTCGCCAAAAATCGAGCTGTGCACCAAACGCTCCACGGCCTATTACTTGGTTCAATGGTGTTGACGTTCCTTTTTTCATTCCGTACCATTCGTTGCCACGCTTTAGGTTTCGTAGTACATTCATCGGTTTTTCGTTTGTCCAATCGGAAAGCATTAAGACCAAATCTGTTTCATAATCCAAGATTTTTTCTTTTGGATTAATAACAATAGAACCAAAAACACCGCTTTGTTCCTGCAACATCGTGTGCGAATGGTACCAATAGGTACCAGCCTGTGCTATTGGAAATTCATATTTGAAAGTTTCGCCTGGGCGAATGGGCGGTGTGGTCAAATAGGGAACACCATCGAAAAAATTTGGGATGATTATTCCGTGCCAATGGACGGAAGTTTCTTCATCCATTTCGTTTTTCACATAAATGACGGCGTATTCGCCTTCTGTAAATTCCAGAATTGGGCCTGGAATGCTTCCATTTACCGTCATTCCTTTTACATCTTTTCCAGCTTTATTAACCATTTCTTCCCTGATGGTCAAGGTATATTCGCGAATAGGACGGTTTTCAGCATTTCCTTCTTTGGATGGTTCAAAAATGTTTTGGCTAAAAACAGTTTGACATCCCATTAACATTAGAAGTAATATGTATTTTAATTGTTTCATTTTTAAATATTTTTTTTATAATTAATCTAAATCTCTCAAACCTCTTATCTCTTTAAATCAAAGTTTTAATTGGTTAAGTAATTTATGATTGTTGATTGAACATAATAAGTCTTGACCGATTCTATTTGGTTAATCTGAAATTTCAGTTGTAACTCTTGAATGTCCAAAACATCATTGAAATCAATCGTTCCTGTTTCATAATTTTTGATAAGAATTTCTTCGGCATCTTTGGCTTGTTTTAGGTTTTTGGATTGTGTATCGTAACTTATTCTTGCGGAATTTCTATCATAAATTGCTTTTGAAAGCATAGTTTGCAAGGCATTTAACCGTTCTTCTTTTTGTGAAGTGATTTCTTGCTGTTTCAACTGGTTCTGCTTGGTCTGGCTCTTGTATTTATTGTTGAAAATCGGTATGGAAAGCGTTACCATCGGCATCAGTATATCCTTGCCGTTATCTATAGGATTCATATCGGTTCGTTCTGAAACTGGGATATAGTCCAACCCAAAACCGATCATTGGGCTGCTTTCTTTTTTATTTAACAGTTCCGACTTTGAGACGGATTCGTAGAGCTTATCATATTTGGTAAGTTCTGGATGTACTTTTAGGTTTTCCTCGGAAATCATTTCGGTTCCTAAAGGCATTTTGGGTTCTGAAACTACTACCACAGTCATATCACTTTCTCTATTCAAGAGATTGTTGAATACAGCCTGTTCAGCCAAAAACTGCTGTTGCAGGACTTCCTTGGACTGCTCCAATTCATTCTGCCTAATCTGCAATCGCAATACGGAAACTGCCGATGCCTTGCCCACTTCCAGAGACGTCAATGCCAAACGTTCGTAAGTTTCCAACAATTGAACGTTCTTTTCCAACACTTCCTGTTTAGCCTTGTTCGCCATTAAGTTGTAATAAGATTGAGAAACCGATAGGACGAGTTTACGTTTGGCAATGACCAGTTCTTCGTATTGTGCAGCTGCCATAGAATTCATATAATTTTCCCTTGCCGTAATGGTGCCAAACCAGGGAATCATCTGTTTCAATGAAAATCTTGCACGTTGGGCCCCGACCCTTGTTTCTGGTTCGCTCACAAAATAGCCTGCACTTACCTCTGTGTTCGGCAACCAATTGGCCTCATTCACTTTTTCGGCAGCAATGCCATATTGAAACTGAACTTTTTGAATTTCGGGGCTGTTGGCAATGGCTTCGTCAATATAGGTCTTTAAATCTTGACTGTAGCTATTGAGAGCCGAAAGACATATTCCGAAAAACAAGACGAATTTTATATGTATTTTACCTTTTTTCATTATTCAATAGTTATAGGTTTTGATTCGTTTTTCAGCCTCTTCTTCGCCATCCGTTCCTTTTTCCAGCTATAAAGCACGGGCACAAGGAAATACGATGTGGTATCGAGTAGCATTCCGCCGAAGATGGGAATGGACATCGGTATCATAATATCACTTCCTTTTCCTGTGGAAGTCAAAACTGGCAAGAGTGCCAAAATGGTCGTGACCGTTGTCATCAAGCACGGACGGATCCGTTTTGAAGCCGCTTCCAACGTGGATTTTCTTATTTCCGCCTTATCCGTTGGGTCGTTTTTATCGAAGGTTTGTGTAAGATAGGTTGCCATTACCACACCGTCATCAGTAGCGATTCCGAAAAGCGCAATAAAACCTACCCAAACTGCCACACTCAAATTGATGGTTTTTATATTGAAAAGGTCTCGTAGGTTTTCGCCAAAAAAGTTAAAATTCAAGAACCAATCCTGGCCATAGAACCAAATCATTACAAAACCACCTGCAAAGGCGACGGTAATCCCTGTAAACACCATTAAGGTGGTAGAAACCGAACGGAACTGGAAATACAATATCAAAAAGATGACTGCAAGTGCCAAAGGCACAATGATGGATAGTGTTTTTTCTGCACGTAATTGATTCTCATAAGTTCCAGTAAATTTATAACTGATGCCTTTTGGCATTACCAACTCGCCACTATCAATTTTTTTCTGAATAAGTGCCTGTGCATTTTCCACGACATTCACTTCGGCAAAACCGTCCAATTTGTCAAACAGCACATAGCCCACCAAAAAAGTATCTTCACTTTTGATGACTTGTGGGCCTTGTTCGTATTTAATGGTCGCCAACTCACTCAAAGGGACAGGACTACCTTTTTCAACAGGAACATAGATATCTTTCAAATCTGACGGGTCGCCACGTAGTTCCCTTGGATAGCGCACCCGAACGCCATAACGTTCCCTGCCTTCCACGGTTTGGGTCAGTACCATTCCGCCAACGGCTACTTTCAGCACATTTTGAACGTCCTCGATGGTAATTCCGTAGCGTGCTAATTTTGTTCTATCAATATCTATGAGCAAATAAGGTTTGCCCACGATGCGGTCTGCAAAAACGGCTTCCTGTTTTACGCCTTCGGCCTGTTTCAGTATATCTTCCAATTGTACCCCAAAGGCTTCAATCTGTTTTAAATCCTGACCTTTAACCTTTATGCCCATTGGTGCGCGCATTCCGGTTTGCAACATTACCAAACGAGTTTCGATGGGTTGCAATTTTGGGGCTGACGTAACGCCTGGCAATTTCGTAACCCTTACGATTTCGTTCCAAATATCATCTGGAGAAGTAATTTCTGGTCGCCAGTTTCGGAAGAACTCGCCGTCGTCATCTGGAATCAATTTTTCTGAAGATACATCGACAGTAACAGACACTTTCTTGCCATTCCTTCGTGCATTTTCTGTTTTTTTAGGGCCCACGGGATTATTAGGGTTTTCAATTAGACTACTATCCTTCTTTATAAAAAACCCATCGTCATCTACCCTAAAGCGTTGTCGCTTCCCTTCTTTCAACATATATTCCTTTTTATATTGAATGACATTTTCGTACATTGACAAAGGTGCAGGGTCGAGTGCGGATTCCGTCCGGCCCGATTTTCCGACTACAGTTTCGATTTCGGGTATGCTTGCCACGGCCATATCCAGTTGCTGTACTACACGTTTGTTCTCTTCAACGCCTGCGTGGGGCATAGAAGTTGGCATCAACAAAAATGAGCCTTCATTGAGTGAGGGCATAAACTCCTTGCCCGTATTCTTGAAAATGATAAAACCAAAAATCAACAAGGCTGTTGGAATGGTCAAGAAAAAAAGTCTGTTTGCGAGTGCCCATTTTAAAATTCGGGTATAATATTTTTGGAAAATGGAAAAAACACCTAAAAGACCAAAGCAGATAATGCCTACAAAAAGTAGATTCCAAAACACGCTTTTATCGACTCCTAAAGGTCGCCAATATTCTGCCAGAAGAAAAACAATAGCAGCTACGGAAAGGTAGATATTAATAAGGTTTGAGCGTTTGTGGGACACTTTGTCGCGCTGCTTTGCAAATGCCACAAGACCAAATGCAATCAATATAACACCTATCCAATGTGCGAAAATTACTGCTATAAACCCAGCCAGAATCAAAAGGCTATTGATACCGTAATTGGTGTTTTTATGAATGTTCCTGTTTTTAAAGAAAATCGCTGCGAATGGCGGAATTATAAAAAGCGCTATGATTATGGATGCTGTAAGGGCAAATGTTTTTGTAAAAGCCAAGGGACGGAACAATTTACCTTCGGCACCAATCATCGTAAATACAGGGATAAAACTGATTATTGTGGTCATTACGGCAGTCACGATAGCTCCCGAAACTTCTGCCGTGGCGTTGTAAACAACAGTGTTTATCGGCAATTTTTTATCATCCTCATCCAGATGCCTGATGATATTCTCTGCCAGAATAATACCCACGTCCACCATTGTGCCAATGGCGATGGCAATACCCGAAAGTGCCACGATATTTGCATCTACACCAAAGAATTTCATTGCAATAAAAACCATCAGCACTGCAACGGGCAAAAGTCCCGATATTAAAATGGACGCCCGAAGGTTGAAAACCATTACGATGATGACCAAAATGGTAATGAGGATTTCCAAAGTCAATGCTTCGTTGAGCGTTCCAAGGGTTTCCTGAATCAGTTCGGTACGGTCATAGAAAGGAACAATGGTTATTTGTGAAGTTCTACCATCGGCCAGTACTTTTGAAGGTAATCCTTTGCTCAATTCCGCAATCTTTTCCTTTACATTAGTGATGACTGCCATCGGGTTTGCGCCATAGCGCGCCACAACGACCGCTCCCACAACTTCTGCCCCTTCCTTATCCAAAATGCCACGGCGGGTGGCAGGACCAAGCGTAACATTGGCAATGTCACTAATCTTTATAGATGTGTAATTTTCAGAGGTTACAACGGCGTTTTCAATATCGGCCACAGATTTTACATAACCCAGACCACGCACGAGATATTCGGCCTGGTTTATTTCCAAGGTCTGTGCGCCAATATCCCTGTTGCTTTCCTTTACCGCTTTTACGACTTGGGCAAGCCCGATGTTGTATTGGCGCATCAATTCTGGATTGACGTCTATTTGGTATTCCTTGACGTAACCACCGATAGATGCCACTTCTGAAACACCACTGGCAGATGCCAAGGCATATTTCACATAATAATCCTGAATACTCCGCAATTCTTGTAAATCCCAACCACCTGTAACGTTGCCATCTTTGTCCCGCCCTTCTAGCGTGTACCAAAATATTTGCCCCAAGCCTGTGGCATCTGGACCCAAAGCTGGATTAACGCCATCTGGCAAAAGACCACTTGGGAGGGAATTGAGTTTTTCGAGGATTCGGCTTCGGCTCCAGTAGAATTCGATGTCCTCTTCAAAAATGATGTAGATGCTCGAAAAACCGAACATTGAGGAACTGCGGATAGTTTTCACGCCTGGAATGCCCAATAATGTGGTGGTCAATGGATATGTAATCTGGTCTTCAATATCCTGTGGTGAGCGGCCGTCCCATTTGGTAAACACAATTTGTTGGTTTTCGCCAATGTCCGGGATGGCATCCACGGCCACAGGGTCACTGGGCAAAAATCCAGTATTCCAATTAAAAGGTGCGTAAACCGTCCCAAAACCCACAAAAGCAATAAGTATAAGGGCGGCAACGAGTTTGTTTTCTATAAGAAATTTGATGCTTTTATTCAGCATAGAATTGATTATTAAGTAATTATAAATCTTGTGAAAAAGAGATAAACAAGCTGTAATGTCCTAAACAATTTAATGCAGGACTACAGTATTAATTACTTAAAAATCAAATAAGGAAAGTCTGGTCTAAAACTTGAATATCCCTGACCAAGGGAGGAGGTGTATAATCTTTATAGGAATTAAGTTCCGCTTGAGGTTCAACAAACAGAAGTATATAGGTGTGGACAAAAGCAGCAACAAATAACTGTTGTCCTCTTTCTAACTTGTCAAACGATGTTTTTAAAGTATCCTGACCTTTAATGGTCACTTGCTCATCACTACAGCAATCTTTTTTTGAGATATTACATTCTGATGAAAACGCATTGTTTTGTTGAACTTCCATCCCACAAGTTTCAACGTGTCCAAATAAGGAAGAATCCACTAAAGTATCTCCACAATAATGACTATCAACAGTAAAAGAAACTGTTGACAATAACACGATAAGTGCCAAGCAAACGGATGATATTTTATGAAAAACTTTTTTCATTAATGTTGCAAAGTTATAAAAAACTTATCTCATTTTGCATATTTAACAATTCTTTTGGAATCTTCAAGTTTTAAATTGCCTGTTAAGATAGCTAAATATTGTTTGCAAACAAAATTCTTTTATAGTTTCCTTTATATGATAAAAATCATATTTCTGTCGAATCTTTAAAAGTATCTTCGCATTAATTAATTTTGCCGTTAATTCATAAAAATTTGATATTAAGCTTATTAAGCCGTAGCATATAATCTATAAAAAATTATCAATGTTAGACAAAATTTATTAATTTTATACTGTGAAGTCTTTTTTTTCTAAAATAATATCCTTCTTTTTAGCAGCTTTAATACTGCTTTCTACTTCTTCTTTTACGGTAGATATGCACTTTTGCTGCAATAAACTGGTCGATATGTCTTTGATAGGCAAAGCAAAAGTCTGCGCAGAGAAGGTTCAAAAGAAAAAGGAACCTACAAAACAATGCACTACGCTACAAGAAAAAGATTGCTGTAGTAATCAATCTTTTGTAAAAACAGGAGACGAAACCATTAAAAAGGCCAATATTGTACCAGAACCTGAAACGCTGGTTTTCCTAAATACTTTCTTTTATAGCTATATCAATCTTTTTGAAGGGTTGGATGATAAAGTAATTTTCTTTGAAACCTATCGGCCGCCACTTCTATCTACAGATATAATTATTCTCAACGAGACTTTTTTAATTTGAATTTCTTCATCGCAGATTAAATTTGATCTGCATTGCTTCCATAGCCAAGGTTTCACTTCTGGCTAACATTTTTGTACCCTGTTTTCAATAACATTGTACACCATTGAACAAAACCACACATCGCTAACCCTGTTAGGTTTTAACCTTTCAAATCATTGAGTCAAAACCAATGACAATACATTATATACTATGAGCAAACCAAAGGAATTTTGGATTAAAAATATGGTCTGTAATCGCTGCTTAAAAGTAATTCATCAGGAATTACAGCAACTTGGTGTAACGGTACTTTCATTGGAATTGGGAAGATTATTGGTAGAAGCACCAAAAAAAAACAACAATGAGATTGTGAATGCTGTAACAACAGTACTCCACGCAAATGATTTTGAAATTGTTGAAAACGAAGAAGAAATGCTTGTGGAAAGAATCAAGATTATTCTAATTGAACAATTGCAAGAGTTGCCATTACATTTAAAGTTAAAGACATCCGAACTATTGGCATCAAATCTTCATAAGGATTACAAGGCATTGAGCAAGCTTTTTTCTGCCAATGAAAAAACCACCATAGAGAAATACTTTATAAAACTAAAGATTGAAAAGGTAAAGGAACTCATTCAGCTCAAACAGTATTCGTTTTCCGATATAGGCTATATTTTGGATTACAGTAGCGTCAACCATTTGTCCAGACAGTTTAAAGAAGTAGTGGGTATGAGTATGACAGACTATAAAAATACAGAAAACTGGAAACGGAATTTTTATGATGAAATTATATAAATATCAACGAAAGTTGTGCAGATGACAACTTAAAGCAATCATTAATTTTATCAAATGAATCAAAATTAACTCAAACAAAAATGAAAAATTTACTTATCACATTAGTATTAATTCCCTTTTTCGGAATTGCTCAAACATTGGAAGATTTAGAATATATCTCTCCTTTTAACAATAGTGTAGTTGCAATTAAAAAAGGAAACGAATGGGGCTTTATTGACCAAGATGGTAAGATAATCGTTGATTTTCGAAATGATTTGATACTTACCAAAACAGACAACGGAACTTATCCCATATTCAGTAACGAAAGATGTCTGATTGCACATCATAAAGATGGTGTGCTCTACTATGGCTTTATAGATAAAACTGGAGAAACTGTCATTACACCGCAATACCTGAATGACACCATCTTTGAATTTGGTAAGGCATTGGCTCTAAAGGTTGAAAAAGAAACCATAGGCTATAACGATATTTTCAAAAAAGACGTGGTAAACTACCATTATTTTGAAGTGGTTATAGATGAAGCAGGAAAAACCGCTGACCATTTAACTCAATTGG
>MDSW01038535.1_pt1 | contig 24624 bp, 14 predicted proteins | sample 811171 | NCBI WGS metagenome assembly MDSW01 (sample SAMN05326641, study PRJNA326480) | marine metagenome | isolation source: seawater | place: Atlantic Ocean: North West | collected 2012 | reverse complement strand
GGTCTCGCTGGGGTCGGCGTGGGTGAGCGCGGGAAAAGGGCGTAAAAAGGGCGCGGGCTGCTGAGTCAACAACCTCCTGGGGGGGCGGGACGACGAGGGGCGCGGCGTTGGGATGACACGCGACGCGCGGGCCGGCGGCGCGCGACGCGCGCGACCGCGGCGATCGCGCGTCGTCGCGAGACCGAGACGCACCGCGCGACTCCCGCTGCGCTTGTTCACGATGACGACCACCTTCATGTTCGGCCAGGGCGGGTCGTCCGCCTCCGGGGCGAGGTCGTCGCTCCCTTTGGGCTTGGCGAGGAGGCCGAGGCCGCGGAGGGTCGCCCGCATCGCGCCGTCGCCTGGTCGCGCGGGGCGACGCGCGAGCGCGCGCGGGGTGTCGGGACCCTGCGGAGCGTCGGCGGGGGACGCCGACGCGCGCGCGAGGATCCGCGCGCTCGGGATGTGTGCGCGCGAGCCGCGCGGGGGGCGAGCGGAAGGCGAGGGCAGAATGCGGCAGGCGGTGCACGTGCACCGTCATCACGCGGCGCAATGGATCCCGGAAGCCGGCGGTTCGTTCACCGCGCCGGTCGGGCGGAGAGCAGCGGGCGCGCGGCGATTTTCATCGATCGATTTTCATCGGGCTCGGACGCGCGACTTGATGTGAGTTGATCCGCCGGCCTGGCGGACGGATCGCCGCCGTGCCGCGCAACACCCCCGCGCGCGCGCCGCGTGCGCACGTCTCCCGATGACCATGCGCACCCTCGCGCGCCTCGTTCGCGCGCGTCGCGCGGTCCTCGGCGCGCCGCGCGGCTTCGCTCGTAAGGCGAAGGTCGCGGACGGATCGGCGTCCGCGGCGGCTCCGAGCGCCGACGCCGGCGCGGCGCGTTCGGCGCCCGGCGCCGACGATCCCGCCGCCGCCTCTCGCTCTTCGCCCTCGCCTTCCGAGGCCGGCACCGCGGGCGCGGCCGCGGACGAGGCGGTTCGCGCGGCGCGGAAGGCGGCGGAGGACCTGAGCGGTTGGGCGAAGGCGGCGGGCGCGGGCGCCTCGAGGGCGCGCGCGGCCGCGGGCGCGAAGGTTCCGAAGTCCGCGACGAGCCTCCTCGGCAAGATCGCGGACGCGTTCAAGGAGGAGTACCGCCTGGCGCGCATGGACCCCGGCGACGCCGCGGAGGAGCGCCGCAAGCAGCGCCCGGGGTACGTCGCCCCCGGCCCCGTGGACGAGTACACGGGCACGACCGCGGTGGCGACGCGGAAGGAGAAGAAGAGCGCGTTCCGCGCCGCGTTGGATCAGATGGCGGAGCGCGCCGGCCTCGCGCGGTTTTCCGCCAAGTTGGCGCAGTTGAAAACCACGGGGGCGTACAAGAAGGGCGAGGAGGCCCTGGAGGATCTGCGGGAGCGGTGGGAGACGAGCGACTCCCCCATCGTGCACCGCATCCAGGACATGCAGGAGGGGATGTGGACGGAGTCGGAGCAGGCGGAGGCGTACGGATTGATCCGCCGACGCCTTCCGGATTTCGACCTCGTGGATCTCATGGCGGAGGTGCGTCGGGACGTCCCCAAGATCCTCGGCGCGTACCTCAGGCAGGACGTGGATGCGCTCGGGAAGTTGAACATCTCCCCCGAGATGCTCGAGCGCTTCCAGGGGACGATCAGGGCGATCCAGGCGGAGAAGCGGTTCCACGACCCGCGCATCTTGCATCTCTCGGAGCTGGAGCTCTCCGAGGTGCGGATGCTGGACGGCGACCCGCTTGTGTGCCTCAACTTCTCGTGCCAGATCGTCAACTGCGTGCGGAACCAGAAGGGGGAGGTGGTGGAGGGGTCCGAGGACGATATCCAGGCGGTGCACTACCTGTGGGCGATGCAGCTCACGCCGAAGGAGTTCGTCGCCGAGGACGGGAGGAAGTACCAGGCCCAGACGTGGCTACTCAGAGAGCAGATCATGCGAGGCGTCATGGCCATCGTCGGGTGAAGCCGACGCGGAGGCGAGAAAGGGGGGCGAGAGGGGGGGCTCTCGCATGAGCGAACGAGGGTACGACGCGGCGTGAAAAAATGCGCGCGTTCAGGTCGACTAGCGTCGCGTGCCTCGCCTACGAGTGCTCGTGTCTTTCCGTAACAACCGACCCTCCTTCGTTCGAGGAGAAAAAAAACGCCGCCTCCGCCATCCGTCTCCGAGTCTCCTCTTCCGACGCGTTTGTCGCGCGGCTTCTCCGCCCCCGCCGCGAACTCAATCGTCCACGATGGTGAGGTGCAGGTTGATTTTCCCGGAGACGTCCCCCCCCACGAATTCCCTGAGCGGTTTCTCCTCCTCCCCCTCCGGGAAAGGCACGCCGTCCTTCTTCAGGAGCTGCCTGTGCGGCGGGAGGGCGCCCTTGGTGTTATCCTCGACGGCGAGCTTCAGCCCCATCAGCGTGACGTCCACGGGAACCACCAGCGGCGCCCTGGCCACGAACGTCCCGTCGTCCTTGTACACCTCCACGTCCACCTTCATCTCCTGCGGCTCCGGCTGTTCCGCGTCCGACTTGGTCTGGTTCACCACCTGGCCGCCGCCCAGGACGCCGCCCGAGAATCCCCCCGAGAAGGCGCCCGAGAAGGCGCCCCCCGAGAGCGTGCGCGCCATCATGTCCATCAGCCCCCGCGCGAAGCCCCCGCCGCCCCCCGCCGCGCCGGACCCCCCGCCCCCGCCGACGATCGGCGGGACGAGGTTGTTGAACATCGCGGCGAGGTCCATGCCGGTGCTGAACGACCCGGGCGCGGCGGATTTCGGCGGGCTCGCGGGGAAGAGCGTCGCCGGGTTGAACTCGTCCTCCTGCTTCTCCGACTTTTTGCGCTTCCGCGACCCGCCAAACGCGCTCGCCAACCCGCCGTCCAGCGGCGAACCGAACCCCAGCGCGCTGAACGGGTTCAGGCTCCCGACGCCGCCGTCGTCCGGCCGCGCCTTACACCACCGGCTCGCGTGCATGGCCATGCCCTTATCGTTGAACGGCCCCGCGCCGCACAGCTCGCACGCGAGCGTCTTCACCTGCGACCCGTCGTCGCCGCCGCCGCCGCAGCCGCCGCCGCCGCCGCCGCCCTTGGCGCCGGATTTCCCCGCGCCGCCGCCGCCCTTCCCCTTCGCCTCCGCGTTCTTGTTCGCGTTGGCGCGTTCGCGCTCCGCCGCCGCCTGCGCTGCGGCGGCGTTATCGATCGCGGCGGCCGCCTTGTCCGTCACCGCGCGGGGCACCCGCCCCTCGTGCTCCTTGGCGTTCCCCGGCGCGTACGCGCACCACCGCGAGATGTGCATGCGCATCCCCTTGGTGTTGAACGGGCCGCCGCGGCACGCCTCGCAGTACAGCACCTTCTCGCCGTGTTCGCGCTCCTCCCGCGCGGCCAAGTCCGGGCTCTCGGCCGCGCCCAGGCACGCGAGGCCGACGCGCCCGGGCGCCACCTTCACGAACGCGGGGTCGCCGCTGCAGCACGCGTTCACCGTGTTGCTCGGCTGCCGCACCGACGTCCAATCCTTCAGGCCCAACTTCTGGGTCGTCTCCACAATCTCGGAGAGGAGCATGCCGTGCGCGCCCGCGTTCTTGAGCACGCGGAAACAGATGCCCTTGATCGTCCCGCTGCCGATCCGAGCCTGGACCTCCTCGAGCGTCTCCTTGGAGACCTCCTTCGGGGGCTTGGCCTCCTTCGGCGCGCCGCCGTCTTTGTCTTTTTTCTTCTCGGGCGTCTTCTGCGGCTTGGAAGAAGACCCGCCCTTCGACGACCCGCCGCCGGCCGCGAGCGAACTTTCCGGCGGCGCGAGCCACGTGACGACGCCCTCGTCGATGCACACCTCGGTCACGCCCGAGCTCCCGCCCGGGGCGTTATCCCAGCGGACGGTATGATTCTTGCTCGGCGCGTCGTAGCCGAGGACGACGCCGCTGAAGTCCTTCCCAATGGCGGGCCAGAAGAGCTTCACCCGCCATCCCGCGCTCGCCTCGTACGACGCCGGCGCGAGCGCGCCGTTGGCCTTCTTGGACGAGCCGCCCGTCTTCTGTTTCTTAGCCTCTGTCGATGTTTCGTTCGACGCGAGGGAGGGGAGGGGGCGGAGGGGGTGAGGGTCGGGCGGCGCGACGAGCCGAATCGAATCGAATCGAATCGTTCGGAGGGGAAAAACGCGCGCGTCTCTCGCCGGGACGCGCCCCACGTGGGACGGACGAGTCATCGAGTCGGCAACGCCCGCCCGCGGCCTCGGATGCCGGGGCGAGAAAATTGGGCTGTTGAAAGACGGGGGATGCCGGGTCGTGGACGCGGACGCGCGGGGTGGACGCGCTCGAGTGAAAGGGAGGGGGCGTCGGGACGCACCCGGCATGACGTCCGCGTTCGCGAGTGGCGCGCGGGGCGCGGGCGGGGGCGCGCGTCGAGACGGGCGCGCGGCCGCGGGCGAGCGCGATTCTGCCCGCCTCGGTCGGGCGAGGGAGGCCGCGGCCCTGGGGGCTCCCACTCGCGCGGGCGCCGAGACCGCGCGTCCCCGAGCGCGTCGAGGCGCGGAGGCGGGGCGTCCGAGCCGAGACGAAGGCGCCGACGGGGGCGGTTCGCGCGTCGATCGGCGCGAGGGCCCGAGCGCGCCTCGAGGTGTGGGGGACGGGGCGCGCGAGGAATCCTGAAGAATCGGCTCCCCCGCGAAGGCACCCGCGTGTGTCGTTCGTCAACCGTGCGCGCGGGCGCAAAAATCGCTTTTTCCCCCGAACGCGCCGAGGCGTTTTGAAAAGGATTCACACGCGCGCGCGCGCCTCGCGCCGGCCCGTCGCACCTCTCAGACCTCCGTCCGCTCGCGATGGGAAGACCCGGAGAGACGTGGTCCCGCGGCGTCGGGACCGGCATCGGGCTCTCGAATCACAAGACGACGTACAGGTGCGGCGCATCCCCTCGCGACCCACCGCCCGATTTAGATCTCCGACGAAGGAGCGCCCGCACCGCCCGCGCACCCCGCCCGCGCGAGACCTCCTCGCCGGCCGCCTCCCACCCCTCCCGCCGCTGACTGACGTCGCCCCCGCCCGATCCCCCACCCCGGCGCCGCTCGCCCCCCTTCTCTCCCCCGAAACATCATCCAGGCACGGCGTCATCATCGACAACTGGGCCGAGAACGACGTCGCGCTCGCGAGCGTCGGCCGCGGCGATCTCCTCGGCGCGGCGGACGTCCCCGTCTCGACGAGCACGTCCCGCGCCGCGTTCGACGCGTCGCTCGTGACCGGCCCGTCCATCCTCGCCAACTGCGTCCGCAGGGACCGCGAGGCGCCCAAGCCCGGGACCTCGTTGGCGCACTGCCCCGCGGGCTCGACCCCGCCGTTCTACGACGTCACCGTCGGCGAGCGCGCGTTCGCGGATCCCCGATCCGCCGACGGCGCGGCCAAGATCGGCGACGCGCTCTGGACCGGCGCGAACGCCCTCGACCGCGGCGTCCCCGTCTCCGGCGCGCGATCGGCCAAGGCGGAGGCGGTGAAGGCGAGAGCGCGGGCGGAGATGGCGGGGTTCGACCGGTACGTGACGACGACGGCGGAGACGATGCGCCACGGGCGGGACGCCGGAGGCGCGCCCGCGGAGAGGCGCGCGCTCGCCGCGCCCAGCGCGGTTAGCGAGGGGGGCCAGCCCGCGACCGCGGGGCGCAAGGCCGTCGGGGGGTTCAAGGCGGAGCTCGACCGAGGGTACCAGTCGTTGAAACTCAGGGGCGGGCGAGGGTCGTACTGGTGATGCGCGGAGGAGGACGCGCGAGGGAGAGCCGCGGGAGAGATGAGATCTTGTCCGATTCGGGAGAGAATTTTGAGCGCTTTCGTAAGGCGAGGGAGGCGGCGAGGGAGGCGGCGCGCTCGGCGGCGCGCTCGGCGGTTCGTTCGCGTCCCTGCCTCTCCCCTTCTCCTCCACACCTCCCTCGGGTCGCTTCGGACGTCGCCTCCGGCACCGCCTGTCGCGTCTCCCCGCGCTCGCTCGTCACGCCATCTTCGGGAACAGGCTTCCGCTGTTCGCCACCCACTCCCTGTACGCTTTCTGCTCGCCGTACCTCCCCGCCTGTTTCTCGTCCTGCTTCCCGCACTGGCTCGTCATGAGCTTGGCGATGAACACCAACCCGAGCGCGGCGGGGAGGAAACTCCCCGCGCCGGCGACGAGCATCGCGGGCACGCCTGCCAGGAACGTCCCGAACCAGAACGCGAGCTCGCCGAGGTAGTTCGGGTGTCTGCACCGCGCGTAGACGCCCGCGTCGCACCACCGCGTCTTCCCCGCGTCTGTCGCCTTGTACGCGGATTTTTGGTGATCCGCCACCGCCTCGAGCGCCGCGCCGAGCCATTGCATCCCGACGCCGGTGATAACAACGGGCAGGTACCCTCCCGGGATCGCGTTCGCCACCTTCGCGTGCCAGAGAATCGGCGAGCACATGCACGCGTACAGGAGCGAACACAGGAGCACGACGGGAATCTTCGCGACGATCGATTTGGCCTTGGCCTCGGGGGCGTTCTGCGCCCTTTTCCCCCACTCGGACCACGTCACGCTGCGCCAGTACAGGAACCCGCCCAGGCGGAGGCCGTAGACGACCGCGCCGAAGACGTGCGCGATGCACAGCGCCGGGATCCACGCGCCGGAGGCGGAGGCCATGGCGAGGACGCCCAGCGCCGCCGACGCGACGGCGAGGCCGTACCCGACGGAGAAGACGTAGACGGGGTTGAGGAAGCCGAGGCAGCACGGGATCGCCGCGCACGCCCACGTCGCGGGGAAGGCGTAGCCGGAGGCGAGGACCGCGCCGAGCGTCGCCGGGAGCGCCGGGAGCGCGAGCGACAACGCGGGCATCGAGGCCGCGAGGGCGAGCGGCGACGGCTCCGAGACGCGCGCGGGGTCGGAGGCCGAGGAGGAGGAGGAGGCGCGGCGACGCGCCGAGGGGTCGGCGTCGGAGGAGGAGGGCGCGAGACGCGCGCGCGCGGAAGTCGCGCGGGCGGGGGCGCCGCAAGGGCGGCCGCAACGCGGAGGCGACGCGGTAAGCGCGCGAGGCGCGACGCAGAGTGCGGTGAGCATCCCGATGGCGCGTGCCGGCGTGTGACGCGCGGCGTGTTTGCTCGGAACGTCCGACGATGGGGCGACGACGCGCGAGGTCGTTCGTTCGTCGTCATCCGCGAACGATGAAGGATGCGCGACATTTGCGCGGACCGACGCAGAGAGTGCGAACCTGGCGGATCTCCGCGCCCCGGGTCGTTCACACACGCGGGTGTTTTCGACAGGCCCGTTTTTCCCGGTTTTCCCGCCAGAAACGTTTCCCCCGGCCAGCCAGCCACCCCCGCGCGCGCGCGCCCGACGCGATCGCGGCGCCGCCGATCGCGCACGCTCGCCCTCCCCCGCGGCTCGATCCGCGCCTCGTCCCCGCGGCGCCCCTCGATCGCGCCCGATCGCCCCCGCTCGCGTCGCGGATCCCGCCCCGCCACCCCCGCGTCGTCGCTCGCGCCCCCTCGGATCGATCGTCCTCTTCCCGATCGAGCGCCGCGCGTCGCGACGATGGACGCGGACGCTCAGGCGGCGGTGACCGCCTCCGAGCTCGAGGGCAACCTCAAGGTCCAGGAGCACATGCGCCGCATGCAAGAGCTCGGCGTGTTCAAGCTCGCGCGTCCCTCGATGCCCCCCTCGGCGCGTCGTCGGTCCCTTCGCAGCGCGCACGCGCACGCGCACCCCTCCCCCCCGCGAGGAGGGGACGACCCCGCGCCGGGCTCGGGCTCCGCCGCGCTCGCGCCCGCGCGGGGACCCGCCACGCGCGGCTCCCACCACCACCACGCCCGATCCCCCGCGGCGGCCTGGTCGTGGGAGGACGACGACAACTCCAACCACTCCAACGACTCCAACGACTCCTTCTCGGACCAGCCGCGCCACCAGCCCGCGCCCGGCGCGCGACCCGGGACCCGCGCCTCATCCTCCGAATCCCCCGGGGCGGGCGGTACTCACGACGGTCATCGCCGCCACCGTCGCGACGCCGGCGCTCGCGCGTCCGCGTCCGCGTGGGCCTCCCCCGCGGGCCCCGCGTTCGTGAAACTGATTCAGCCCGCGCACGTCAGCGGCGCGTACTGGGTCCCCGCGCCCTACGGCCTCGCCGACTTCCTCCCGGCGAGCTCGTGCGCGGTGACGCTGACGTGCGACGGCGAGGAGTGGCGCGTCTCCTGGGTCGTCCGAAGCGCCAACTCGCCCGGCGCGCTCGGCGGCGGATGGCGCGGGTTCGCCGTCGACCAGAGGCTCGCGCCGGGAGACGCGCTGTGCCTCACCAAGGAGCCGGGACTCAGGCTCAGGGTCACCGTGCACAGACATGCGCGCGCCGGCGACGAGCGGCGCCGCTCGGGGGTACACTCGGCGACGAGTAGTATTCCGGGAGGAAGACCCCACGCGGCGCAGCACCACGCGCGCGGCGCGCGAACGAACCCGAACCACTCGTCGTCGTCGTCGCTCCATCACAACCCGAACGCCACCTCGTCCTTTTGGTCCGCGGCGTCGTTCATCACCTCCTCGGCGACCAAGGCGGCGTTCGCCGAGGCGGCTTCCCACACCGACGCCGTGTTCGCGCACCATGGCGCCAAGCCCGGGGCGGCGGTGACGGGGCTCGGCGCCGTCCCGGACCCGCTCCCCGGGAACAGCACCGCGCGCGAGACGCACGTGTACTCGCGGAGGCGGCTCGGGAGGACCGACGACGCCGCGGTGGACGACGCGAGGCGACGCGCGGGCGCCGACCCGGAAACCGTCGCCGAGATGGCGCGGTCGGCGGCGGTTGGGGTATCACGTCGCGCGGTAGTTCCACCTCCCGATACTACCGCCGACGACGACGCGAAGGCGTCCGCGGCGGCGCCGCCGTTCGCGTCGCCCGCGATGCCGGCGACGCGGACGCGCGCGGCGCCCGCGGACCGCCGCGCCGGCGCCGAGAGGAGGGAGGAAACCACCGTCGAGACGCTTCCCGCCTCCGCCGCTCTTCGGACGGCGGCGGCGGCTTCGCCCGCGTCGACGCCGGCGCCTCCGCCCACGGCGGCGCGCGCCTCCGCGCTGGAGCTCGCGGCGCGCCTGGCGAACAAGGCGCCCCTCCGCGCGGGGGAGGCGCGGCGGCGCGAGACCACGCCGTGTCCGATCGCGGAGACGCCGGGGGAGACGCCCGGGGGGGAGCCTTCTTCGGCGCCGCGCGGCGGGGTCGGCCCCGCGAAGGCGGCGAAGAGAGAATCGCCGGGGTCCGTCGCGCGGCGCGGGACCGGCGACGCGGTCAAGGGACGCGGCGGAGGCGCCGCGGGAGGCGGCGGCGGCGCCACCTCGAGGCGCGGGCCGCGGAGGCAGACGCCGACGCACGTCTCGTTCGTCACCGGCGCCGCGCAGTTCGAGGGGTGGACGACGCCCGCGCCCGCGAAGGCGGGCGGCGGCGGCGGCGGCGGCGGCGGCGGGGCCGGGGCGGGGTCCGCCGCGCGGACGGGTGCCGCGCCGCCCGCGAGCGAACCCGCGGGGACTCCGAAGGGTGGCGCGCGAACGTTCGAACCGTTCCAACCGGTGCAGACGTTTCCGTCGCCGCCGCCGGCGCCGGGGCGGCCGGCGACGCGCGGGCGGCGCACGACGCTGGCGACGAAGCTCGGCACGCCGACGAGCGCCGGGGGGGCGAACCCCGGGGGCGGAGGCACCGTCGGCACCGTCGGCACCGTCGGCACCGTCGGCACCGTCGGCACCGTCAGCACGCCGGACGGCACGCCGCTCTCGCGCGTCTTCCGATGCACGAAGCGCCGCGAGGGCGAGGAACGGTTCGACTCCGCCGAGCGCGGCGAGCGCGCCGCGACCAAGGGCGGCGTCGCGGGTGCGCCCGGGTCGGCGTTCGTCACGCCCGTGCCCGCGGGGGTGAAGAAACGCGCTCGAGCCGGCGGCGGAGAGGGGGAGGCGGGGGAAGGGGCGCGGAGGGTGTCGCGGTACTGGAAGCGCGGCGAGTGAAGAGCGACGAACGGTTCGGGGCCTCTCGCGCGTTCATCCTTCTCTCCGTGAAATAAAAACCAGAATCGCTCCGCGAGGACTATTAATAAAATGCCGATACGACTTCCCTCGGCGACGACGCGGCGCCGCCCTCGTCGGCGGTCCTACTGAAAGCCCGTCCCGGGGACGACGTGCGGCGCGACGGCCTGGCGCGCGAACTCCGGGAGGACGAACGCCGCGGCGTGCACCGCGGAGTTATAGTACCTCAGGGGCGGGAGCTTCGAACCTTCTGCGGAGCGTTTTTTTTACGAAGGCGCGGTATTGTTTTTTTGGAGGAAGTCGGGGGGAAAACGCGTCAGTCATTCGCCCATCGTTCGATCGTCGCGTCCAGTCGTCTTCGCCCGCGACTCGACCCGCGCGCGCGTCCTCGGAAGCCTTCGCCAAAATAAAACTCGTCAGAGAAGATCGTCGGATATTCTCAAACTTTATAGATATTTTAGTTCGTCACCGGACGCGGCGGGGCGCGGGGTTCTGGGGGGGCGGGGCCGAGTCTAGAGGCGAGTTTTCTCGCGGGGCGAAGGAAGGGGAAAACGGAAACCGACCGCCGCCTCGGGATCGCTCGCTCGGCGTCTCGCGCTTCGACGCCAGCCTCGGGAACGCGCGTTTTCGGGATGGTTCGCCCTTTGGGATTCGCCGTTCGGGGTCGAGCGCTTCACTCACCCGGCGCCTGGGGCGGGTCCCTGTTGGGTCGCGTGAACGCCGCCGTCTTCCCGTCCTCGTCTGGCTTCCCGCACATGACGAACCCGATCTGTCCGCTCGGGTACGTCGGGATCGTCGTGAACCCGTACTGCACGCTCCCGCCCTCGAACACGTCTTTACACATGCCGAGGACGTCTTTGATGAGCTCCGCGTGCAGCCAGATGCACTCGCCCTGCGTGCACACGACCCCCCCGGGCTTCAGCGCGCGGTGCATCTTCACGAAAAACTCGCGCTCGAAGAGCACCGCCGCGGGCCCGACGGGGTCGGACGAGTCCACGATGATGGCGTCGTACGTCCCCGGCTCCGCGTCCCCGACCCACTTGATCCCGTCCGTCACGTGCACGTTCACGCGCGGGTCGTCGAAGCCGACGCTCATGCCCGGGAAGAATTTTTTGGAGGCTTCGATGACGGCGCCGTCGATCTCGGCGAGGTCGACGGCTTCGACGTCGGCGTGGCGCGTGATCTCCCGCAGGACGCCGCCGTCGCCGCCGCCGACGACCAGCACGCGCTTCGCCGGGGACTTCAGCGAACACAGGGGGAGGTGCGCGATCATCTCCTGGTACGAGAACTCGTCGCGCTCGGTGGCCTGGATGACGCCGTCGAGGATCAGCACCTTGCCGTGATTGCTCGAGCGGAACACCATGACGTCCTGGAAATCGCTCCGGACGCGGTGGAGCACCTCCTCCACCTTGAGGGACATGGCCTGCCCGGGCCACATCTCGTCGCTGATCTCGCTGAACCAGCCGTTCATGACCGCGTCCGTGCACTGGGCGTTCGAGGCGGGGGCTGGTGAGGGAGGGGAGCGAGGGAGGGAGGATGAGGAGGGAGGGGGTTCGCGGGGCGCGTCAGCCGACGCGTCGGCGCGAGAGGCGGTCCGGCGTCGGCGGCGGCGGCGGGGGGGGAGATTCGCTCGGACGCGCTTTCGAGGGAGGGCGCGCGCGCGCGGAGCGCGCGGAGCGAAGGCGGTCGATTCGGGGCGGGCGGCGGCGATCGGGCGCGCACCCGCCGCGGTGAGTGTCTCGCGCTGCGACATCGCGTGCGTGAGAAGCGGGCGTTCCGAGCGCCGAGGGCGTCGCGCCTCGGCGTGTGCGAAACGCGTCTCGGAGGAGTTCGCGAACGCGCTTTGTCCGAGATTCCGATCCCAGTGACGGTCGGGCGGACTGTCCCGACCCGGTTCAACTGCCCCGGACGTGTGATCGCGCCGCGGCGACCTGCTCATCACTGCGCGGCAGGCGATCTGCTTCGAGCCTCGAAAAAGCGAACCGCTTCCGGGGGCCCCTCCCGCACTCCGCGCGTCGCCATGGCAGGTCCGGGGAAGGGCCCGGTGACGGCCCAGGACGTCGGCTTGATCGGCGGTCTCGTCGTCGTCGCGCAGCAGCTCGGCAAGTACGCCAAGGATGGGTTCGACACGAACGGTGAGGCTCTCGCGCCCCGCGCGATGCGTCGAATCGGCGTTGTTACTTACGCCTCTCGCGCGGGGGGAGAAAACCTAGCGCCTTCGCTCCCAAGCCCGTCCCGCCCCCTCGCGTCTCCCGATCCCGCCGCGCTCGCTCGCTCCGCGTCCGCTCACGCGCGTCGACGCGCTCCCTCTCCCCACGCCTCGCGCGCTCGCAGTCAAAGTGGTTCGGCAGGACAAGCTCTACCTGGCGTTTCTCGCGGTGTCGTGCGCGGGATTCACCACCCTCGCGGCGCGCGATTTCGTGGCCCTCGGCACGAACGACCGCCGCCTCGCCGGGACCGCGATCAAGGAGGTCTCGACGATGCTCGAGCTGAACAAGGCGGCGGAGAAGGAAAAGGACAAGGACGGCGCGGGCGCGGCGGGCGCGGGCGCTGAGAAGCCGGGTTCTTCGAAGCGGCGCGGGCGGGATCTCAAGCGCGGCGGCGGTTCTCAGAAGATCGGGGCGGATTTCTGGAAGGAGCTCTCGTACCTCGTCAAGGTGGCGTGTCCGACGCCGCACTGCCGCTTCGCCCAGCTCCTCGCCGCGCAGTTCTCCCTGCTCGTCATGCGCACGCTCCTCACCGTCCGCGCGAACAAGGTGAACACGTTCTACCTGACCAAGGCCATCTCCTCGGCGAACTGGAAGTTTTGGGTGCGTTGGTTCTTCAACTTCGGCGGGTGGATGGGCAGCGCGGTGGTCGTCAACTCCGGTCTCCGCTACACCGAGGCCCTCATCCAGATCGAGCTCAGGGACGCGTTGACGAGGCACGCGCACAAGAAGTACATGGCGGCGAACAACTTCTACCGAACCGCGGTTTTGCGCGATGGGGGATTGGACAACGTTGACCAGCGGATCGTCGCCGACGTCGACGCGTTTTCGCGCGAAGCCGCGTTTCTCTACGGCCACTCCTTCAAGCCCATCCTCGAGTTCACCCTCTCCCTCACCGAGGCGGCGAAGGAGCTCGGGTACAGCCGCCCCTTGGCGCTGTTCGGCGCGCAGATCTTCATCACCACGGTCCTGCGGCAGATGTCCCCGAGCTTGGGGAAGATGGTGGCGAGGGAGCAGGCGCTGGAGGGCGGGTTTCGGCACACGCACGCGAGGCTCATCGCGCACGCCGAGGAGGTGGCGCTCCTGGGCGGCGCGTCGCGCGAGGTGGGCATCCTGGACGACGGCCTGAAGAACATGGTCGTCACGCAGCGGTGGCACGCGCTGCAGCGGATCCGCAAGTCCGTCGCGGATAACGTGTCCAAGTTTCAGGGTTTGCTCGTCGGGTCGATTTTCGTGCACGTGCCCTTCATGGTGCGCGCCGCCGCGTCGGAGGGGGAGCGCATCTCGACGTTCCGCGCGACGGAGGAGCTCATGCTCCGGTGCGGGAGCGCGTTCACGGAGGTGCTGCTCCTGGGGCGGAACCTGGACGAGCTCGCGGGGTACACCTTCCGGCTCGGGCAGCTCTTCCGCGTCATGGACGCGGGCGCGGAGGACGAGAGGAAGGAACAGCTCGCGGCGGCGAAGGCGAGGCTCGCAGACTTTGGGAAAAAAAAAACCCAACCGCCCGCGAGCGGCGGCGGCGGTCGGCGCATCTCGTTCGACGGCGTCAGCGTCGGCGCGCCGGAGCCCGGGGGCGGGCACAGGCTCCTCGTCAAGGCGGTCACGATGGACGTCTCGGAGGGGGACCACCTGCTCATCACCGGTCCGAACGGCGCGGGGAAGACGTCGCTGCTTCGCGTGTTGGCGGGCCTGTGGAAACCGCTCGAGGGGACGGTGTCGACGCCCTCGCCGACCAAAGCGAACGGGGGGAAGGTCATGATGTGGCTCCCGCAGAGGCCGTACCTGCTCCAGGGCTCGCTGCGGGACCAGGTGGTGTACCCGGACGTGCCCAAGGCGCGGGCGGGGACTTTTACTCGGCGCGGGGGGCGGGGGCGTCGGAGCGGCGGCGCCGGCGGACCACCCGCCGCCGGGTCTTCGTCGTCGCCGTCGTCGTCGTCTTCCGCCGGGAGAGAACGACGCGCCGAGTGCGACGCGGAGGCGGAGGAGGAGGACGAGCGGATCCGGCGGTGTTTGCGGATGGCGGGCCTCGGGAAGTTCGTGGACGGCGACGTCCCCGGCGTCGGGCTCGGGACTCGGCACCTCGAATGGAACGACGTGTTGTCCGGCGGCGAGCGGCAGCGCGTCGGGTTCGCGAGGCTCTTCTACCACGCGCCCCCGTTCGCCATCCTGGACGAGGCCACGAGCGCGATCAACCCCGATGAGGAGGGGAAGCTGTACGAGCACGTCATCGCGGGCGGGACGACGGTGGTGTCCATCGCGCACAGGCTCGAGCTGAGGCGGTTCCACAAAAAAGAACTCAAGCTGAGGGGGGACGGGATTGGAGGGTGGGAGCTCCACGAGCAGAAGCAAAAGGACAAGTGGACGCAAGTCGCCAGAGGATGAGCGGGGTTGAGAGGTGCTGGGGGCGTCGAGGTCGACGCGACGGAGGCGAGGAGTATACTAGAGTCTCTGGTGATCGATCGATGGACTCGGCGAACCGTCGTCGCCCGCGAACTCCCGGGCGATCACCTGGTGGCGATGAATCCGATCATCGCGAGCGGGACGGCGAAGACGGCGAGGACGGTGGCGCCGGTGACCCGCTCGAGCCTCTCCTCCTCCTCCGGGTTCGTCTCGATTTTCCACTCCTTCTTCTCGTTCGTCATCTTGATCAGGAACGGGTCGTACTTGTCCTTGATGGCGTCGTAGTCGAACTGGTCCGCCTTCATGAAATCCCTCGCCTTGGTCATCCCCCAGATCATGCGATCGGCGTCCTTGGACACCCTCCCGTGCGGACACCCCACGCACCGCTTGTACATCTCCAGCGCCTCGTCCCGCCGCTGCGTGTTATCCAGGCACATGCCGTACGTGAAGGTGATCTCCCCGCCGAGCTCCGTCTTCGGGTTGATCTTCTCCTCCACGCAGATGGGTTCGAGGAGATCCCTCGCCTCCGCCAGCTTCCCCGCGCGCATCAAGTTTTTGCTCTCCGTCAGCGCCACCTGCCACCGAGACAGCGTCGCGTTGTCCACCACGATGCCCGCGTCTTTGCGGTACTTGTTCAGCTTCGCCCGCACGCGCTCGCGCCGAGCCTCCTTCTGCTCCTCGGTCTCCTCCGCGAACTCCCCGGCCTTGATCGTCCGCCCGCCGCCGTATGCCTTCGAGATGTTCTCGGGGCGAGGGAACACCCCCCACGTGTTCACCTTGGGCTCGTACCCGGCGGAGGCGGGATCCTCAGCCCCATCCGCCGAAGACCCATCCGCCGACCCACCCGAGTCGCTCGCCTCCGAAGCCGACTCGCTCGCGTCTCTCTTCTCCGCCGGTCTCTTCTTGAGGTTATACCGCTCGTCGTCCTGCGTGGTGAACGTGATGACCTCCTCGGCGTCGTTGTCCACGCCGAGGCCTCGCTCGCGCCTTCGCCCCGTCTCGAGCATCGACTTGAAGACGGATTTATCCTCCTCGGCGCCCCACGCGGCGCCCGCCTCGGGGATGAACGCGTCGCGGCCCTCCTCGAACCCGACCGCGCGCTCGTCCTCGTCGAAGGGGTCGTAGTTCTTCTCGCGCGTCACGATCTTCACGCGGACCTCGCGCTTGCCGTCGGGGCGCCCGTCGCCGGCGTCGGCCCCGCCGTCCTTCTTCGCCCGCTCGAGCGCCGCGGTGGTCTCCGTCAGGACGCTCTCCAGCTCCGCCTTGCCGCCCATGCGCTTGGAGTCCTCCAACGCCGCCTTCTTGTACGCGGCGGCCTTCGCCAGGAGCGCCGCGCGCGCGTCCGCGGGGTCGGGCGCGGCGGAGGCCGGCGGCGGAGGCGCGTCCTCCGGACCCGCGCGGGCGCGGAGCGCGGAGGAGCGACGACGACGACGACGACGGGAGGCGAGATTCGGAGTGCCAGCTGGCGCGGTGGTGGCGGACGCGCGGCCCGCGCGGGGCCGCGAGCGGAGCGCGCGCGGGGCGGGGGAGACCGCGCGCGCGAGCGGCGCGAGCGGCGCGAGGGACGACATCGCGCGAGGCGCCGTGGCCGGGTGCGGCGCGCGCCCCGGAGTGCGCGCGGAGGCGATCGACGAACGACCGGAGACGTGACGCGAGGAGGTGGAGCGAATCCAATCGCGACTGGCGATGCCGCGCCTGATCAGTCTCATCGGTGATGAGTGTTCCGCCAGTCGGACAACGACGATGCGATGAGCAATCGCCCGGCGGCTCTGGCGCGGCCACGACGACCGCGATTCCGAGGCGGTCGCGTTCGCTCGTATCTCGCCCGTCTCGCACGCCCCGCCGCGCACACCGCCTCGCGCGATATGTCTTCTGCCCTTCCCGAAGACATCTTGCCCCAACGCAGAGGCACGCGCAACCCGATCGTCCTCGTCGGCGCGGCGCTCACGGGCGCGGTCCTGTGCGCGGGCTTCGTCGCGTTCAAGTCCGGAAACACCGGCCTCAGCCAACACATGATGCGCGCGCGGATCGTCGCGCAGGGAGCCACCGTCGCGCTCATGGTCGGAACCTCCGGCGCCGTCGTCATGCCGTCCGTCTTCGGCGACACCACCAAGTGAACGCCGGGAACCGCCGCCGGGTAGAGTAGTAGGTCTTCGCGCGCGCGACGACGAACGCGCGGGAGTGCACGCTCAGGAGGCGCACGCTCGGGAGCGCGACACGATCATGCCGCCGCCCTCCCGAAGCCGGAGCGTCGTCGCCCTAGTCGCGCGGGGCGTCGCGCGGACGCGCTCGTCCGCGCCGCGCGCGTTCCTCCGCGCGCCCGCCCCGGTCGCGCGCGTCCACGCGGCCGCGCCGCCCGTCCCCGCGCCGCCGCGCGACCGGTCCTCGGGAAGCCTCGCGCGCCCCGCCCGCGGCTTCGCCGCCGACGCCGGCGCCCTCGGCGGCGACCGCGACGACGCCTCCTCCGAACGCGCCGCCGCCGAAGCCGCCGACGCGGACGAACCCGTGCGCGTCGCCGCGGAGGGACGTGACGAATCGGAATCGGCGGACGCCTCGTCGCGCGTCCTCCAGGCCCGCCTCCTCGCCCGCGCGACGGCGCTCGTCCCGACGCTCGGGTTCACGGACGCGTGCCTTCGCGCGGCGGCGGCGGACCTCGGCCTGAGCCCCGCGGTCCTCGGCGTCCTCCCCCCCCCGGGACCCGTCGCGGCGCTCGCGCACCACTTCGCCGAGGAGTGCGACTCGCGCCTCTCGGTGAAGATCATCGCGGAGGGCGACGAGGCGCTCGCGCCCCTCGCGCCGACGGCGCGCCTCGCGAAGGTGATCGCGTGGCGCCTCGAGATGCTCGAACCCGTCGTCGAGCACTACCCCGCCGCGCTCGCCGCGCTCGCCGAGCCGAGGGCGCTCCCCGCGACGATCGCGCGCGTCGCCGCGCTCGCCGACGAGATGTGTCGAGCCGCGGGGCCGGGCGTCGGACTCGCCGCCGCGTCCTTCGAGACGTTCCGCCGAGAAACGGAGGAGCGACCCGAGAAGGACGACGGCGACGCCTCTCTCTCGAGGAACGCCTCCGAGAGGAACGACGCGAGGGAAGACGAAGAAGACGCCGCGGAAAACACCGCCCCGATCGGATCCCGACGCGACGCGGAATCCGCCGGGGACCCCACGTCCGCCTCGGCATCCGCCGCCTCGGAATCCGCCACCACCTCATCCTCCACCCGCGCGTCGGCGGCGTCGGGATACCGCCAGTTCGTCCCCTCGGCGTCTCTTCCCGGCGCGTGGGCGCTGGACCGCGCCGTCGTCGCGTCGCTGTACGGCGCGTGCGAGCTCTACATGCTGACGGACCAGAGCCCCGGGTTCGAGGCGACGCGGCGGTTCGTGGACCTCCGGTGTCGCGACGCGACGGCGCTCGGGAAATCCCTGGAGGAGGTCGGGGGGTTCGCGAGCGCCGCCGCCCCGAGCCTCCTCCGCGGGGTCGGGGTTGGGAGTTTGGCTCCGCTGCTGGAGACGTTCGGTTCGACGCTCGGCGGGAAACGCGCGACGGAGGCGGCGGAGAGGGCGGTGACGGACGCCGCGAGAGCCGCCCTCGCGTTCGCCGCGAGCGCGACGAAGCCCAAAGGGGGCACCGGCACCGGGGGGGGATGAAAGAGACGGAACCGGGAGCGGAGGCGAGGGAGACGTGGCGTGAGGGCTTCAGGAGGGCTTCAGGAGGGCTTCAGGAGGGAAGAGACGCGCTCGCGGCGCGTCGCGATCCGCGTCGCGTTCCGCGTCGCGTCGCGCGGGTTTCGAATCGGGGCGATCGACGGAGAGACGGTCGCGCCGCGCGTCGATCACTTTTTCGGTAGGAACGCTTTTCATCAATGTCCGACGCCTCGCCTCTTTTCTCTCGCCGCGCGCCGGTATCGCGTCAGTCGCACTTGATGTTTCTGTAGATTCTTCGCACGAACGAGCTCGCGCCTACGTACCCCACAGCGCCGCACATGATCCCGAGCGCGAGGCAGAACATGGCGGTGTACCCGAAGTAGAAGCACGTCTGAAAGAACCCCGTCATCTTCGTCTTGAACGCGAAGTAGTAGAAGCTGTACAGGTACACGTACCCGGCGACGGAGGCGGCGCCCGAGAAGGCGGTCCAGTGCCACTTCCAGTTCTCGGCATTGAGCAAGAAGTACGTCCCCACGACGGTGACGCACAGGGTGACGATCATCAGGATGAGGAACACGAGCAGGAAGAACCCGTAGACGTAGTACACCTTGTAGTTCCAGATGCTCGTGAAGACGAAGTACGTCTCGATGAAGATGGAGCCGAAGGGAAGCAGCCCGCCGGCGAGCGCGATCGCGAGCGGGCGCAGGTACCACTCGCGCTCCGGGATGGGCCGCGGGATGTGCTTCACGCGGCACGGGAAATCCGGCGCGCCGTTCCAGTTCCGCCCCACGACGGTGCCGAACAGCACGAGCGGGAACGAGATGAAGCTCCACATGAAGAAGACGACCACCATCGTCCCGAACGGCACCGCCGCCAACGAGTGGTAAAAGATAGCCACCGTGTTGAGCGCGAACGCGATCGCGAACACCGTCCCGGGGAACAAACCCGCGGTCAGCAGCATCGTCCGGATCCAGTGCCGACCCTCGCACCGCGCGTTGAAGCTCCCGGAGACGTACCCGCCGACGAAGCTCGTCAGCGCGTAGCACACGATGAACGCGGTGAGCAGCGCGCCCCGGCCCTCGTACAGCGACCCGAAGATGGTGCCCAGGATGACGAAGGTCACCAGCGTCGCCATCTGCACGCCCGTGCCGAGAAGCGCCGCGAACACGGGGAGGTACCTGGGCGGGCGGAACACGTCCCCGTGGACGAGCTTCCACCCGGACTCGGCGTCCGCGCCGCCGTCCCTCGCGGCGTCCGCCAGCGCGTGCGCCTCCACGTCCTCCTCCTCCCGCGCCGCGTACTTGGCGTAGTCGCGCCGCAGCGTGCGCATCAGGATCATCGACACGAGGCCGGTGAGGAAGATGACCATCATGAACGAGTTGAAGATGCTGAACCAGTGGATCTGGTGCTCGAAGAAGTTGGAGTCGAGGTACCGCTCGAAGCGCTTGTTGAAGGGCGTCGCGGAGGGTCGCCACTCGACGCTGTACGTGAACTCGACGTCGGCGCCCTTGGAAATGGGCACGGGGTTCTCGGCGGTGAGGTTGACGGCGACGACGCGATCGCCGTTGTATCCGATCCGGAACGCCTTGTGCGTGTAGATGAAGCTCTGGCCGCGGACGTCGCCCTCGACGTTCCCCGCGCTCGCGGTGATGGGTCGGTTCGTCGCCTCGTCCACGAACTCGCCGACGAACCCCCACACGGGTAAGTCGTCGAGGAAGAACTCGTACCAGTAGTGCTCGGCGACGGCGCGCTTGAACTTCTTCGCCGCCTTGGGGTCCAGGGAGTCGCGGCATATCGTCGTCTTCGGCGCGTCCACGCGGAACTTCAGGTCCACGTTGCTGTCGATGAGCTCGTTGCCCTCCAGGACCTCGCCGAGGCCGCCCCAGCGGTGCTTCGGGGGATGCTCCGTCTCGACCCTGCAGAACGGGAGCTCGTGATAGTTGTACGTCTCCTGCGGGTTGTTGTACGGGCCCACCTTGTTCACCCACAGCGTCACCGCGTCACCGACCGCGTACTTTGTTCAGAGAGCGAGGAGCGGGGGAGGAGCGGGGGTGAGGGTCAGGATCGCGCGCGAGGATCGAGCGCGGCGAGCGCGGGGAACGCGAAGGGCGGTGGCGCGGAGGACGGCGCGGTCGGATGCGCCGAGCGATGATGAACGATGTGGGCGAGATTCGCGCCGGGATGACGGTGCCGAGGAGACGCGGGCGACCGCGCGCGCGGCGCACCTTGTGGTCGTAATCGTCCGCCGCGCCCAGAGCCGCGCACGCGCATGCCACCGCGAGGACCAGGAGGGTCCCGCGCGACCCACCGCCGCGAAGCGACATCGTCAGATGGGACGCCCGCGACGCCGATCGCGCGCGTCAGTGGCGCGACCCGGGGGAGGGCCGCGGGGGAGAAAGAAAGAGACAAACGGGCGGAAACGAAAAAACCGGAGCGTGCCGCGCGCTCGAGATGCCCCGCGCTGGCTCATCATCATGCGAGATGAACTGCTGTGCGATAATCATCGACGCGGACCACCTCCGCGATCCACTTGGCATTCGGAGAGGCTCCCCGTCGCCTCCCCCGCCCCCGCGATGGCTCGCGCCGCCCTCGCCCCCTCGCCCCCGGCGTTTCCCGCGCGCCCCTCGCGCCTCCGGTCGCGTCGCTCGCCCCTCGCTCCGCGCGCGACGTCCTCCCCCGCCGTCACCCCGGGACCCCGCCCCCCCCCGGCCCCGGCGACGTGGGGCGACGACAACCGCCTTCGCTTCACCCCCGATCCGAGCGTCACGCGCAAGGTCGCCCCCCCCGGCGCGCCCCCCGTGGTGATCCTCCCCGGGTTCGGCAACGACGCGAACGACTACGTCGCCCCCTTCGGCGACGCGGACGCGTCCCTGAAGGCGTCCCTCGAGCGCCGCGGTTGGCGCGTGCACGTCGTCGACCTGGAGCGCAAGGACTGGGCGCGCATCCTCCGCGGCGTCTTCTCCCGGGGCTTCTACTCAGGCGACGGCACGACCGAGCCCGGGTACACGTGGTACCTCGAGCGCGTGGACGCCGCCGTCCGCGCCGCGCTCGAGGCCGAGGGCCCCGGCGGCGCCACGCAGGTGGATCTCGTCGCGCACAGCGCGGGCGGTTGGCTCGCGCGCGCCTTCGTCGGCGGCGCGTTGAACGAGGTGGAGTACGAGAAACCGTTCCGCTACTGGGCCCCGCGCGAGGGCCAATCGACGCGCGCGGCGCCGAAGCACGCCGTCCCGCACCCGAGCGTGCGCACCATCGTCACCCTCGGCGCGCCGCACAGGGTCGCCGCGGGCCCGAACGCGAACGACGCGACCAGGGGGGCGCTGAAGTGGGTGGACGAGCGATGGCCGGGCGCGACGTTCGCGCGCGGTGATGACGACGGCGGCGGCGTCGGCGGAGGCGTCGGGTACTGCTGCGTCTCGGGGCGCACGGTGCGCGGGGTCGCGTCGCGGGACGCGAAGGGGACGCTCGCGGGGTACAGCGCGGGGTCGTACGCGCAGGTGTGCGGCGAGGGGGACGGCGTGGAGGGCGACGCGGTGGTCCCGAACGCGTACGCGTTTTTGGAGGGGGCGGAGAACATCGTCGTCGACGGGTGCTTCCACAGCATGAGCCGCGTCGGGACGTACGACGAGGACAGCGGGGAGGTGTGGTACGGCTCGGAGGAGGTCGTGGACGTGTGGCTGGGGGCTCTGCTGCGATGAGGCGATGGATGGGATTCTCTTTAAGTGCGCTATTGGGTTCGCGGCTATTGGGTTCGCGGACTATCTGGTTCCCTAGCGGCGGACGAGACTCCGACGCCTTCTCCCGAATTTTTTCGGCGTCTCGACGCGATGAAAAAGAAGACGATACTCTTCGTCGGCTCGTCGTCATCGCCGCTCTCCGTACCTCGCGAGGTACTCCACGAAGAGCCTCTTCACGACCTCCCTCGTCGTCTCCCCCCGCGCGAACCCGTTCCCGGTCACGCGCACGAACTCGCGCTTCAGCTTCCTGAGCTCCGCGAGCGTCAGCGGTCGCCGGCACCGCAGCGGCGGCGTTCGCCCGTCCTCCCCGAACGCGTAGACGGCGGCGCCCGCCGTCGCCGCGGCGTTTTGTCCGTTTTGTCGGACGATGTCGTCGACGATCGTCTGCGCGCCGGCGTCGATCTCCGCGCGGAGGTTCACGTCGCTGAGTAACGTGCTCGGCCGCGTCGCGGCGTTCTGCGTCAGCGGCCTGTGGTTCGCGGGGCCCGCAGCGGCGGAGGCGCCCGAGGAGGAGGTCGAGGTCTCGCCGACGATCATCGCGACGGCGACGGCGAGCGTCTCGTCCCTCGTGCCGTCGACGTACGCGGCGCCGTCGTCGCGCGAGGAGGACGCGGCGAGGGAGGGGACGCGGAGCGGGGGCCTGAGGACGAACAGCGGCGCGTCCCATCGGTTCTTCTCCGTCGGTGGCTCGAAGCGGAACACGAGGTCGTCGAAGATGGCCTTCGAGAAGGCGTCGGCGGCGGCGGCGGGGGAATCTTCGCCGCGGGATCTCCGCCTCGCGTCGTTTCGCTCGCGCGCCTCCTCGGGCGGGGTGTCGCAGTGCACGACGCAGAAGCGCGTCTGGGCCTGCCTCGCGAGGCACCAGAGCTCGTAGCGGTAGCCCTTGATCCCGTTGCCCGCGTCGAGGACGACGACGGGGCCGTCGCGGTACAGCGCGCGCTCGACCGTGGCCTTGAGGAGACCGCGCGTGTTCTTCTCCGCGCGCGCGTCCGCGTACGCGTCGTCGCGCCGCAGGCGCAGACCCGGCTCGTCCACGACGACGACCCGGCGGCCCTTCGCCTCGAGCCTCGCGCGCAAATCCGCCACCGCAGACGTCTTCCCGGAGGCGGGGTGCCCGCACATGAGCACCAGGCAGCCCCCCGCCGAGGACGGCGCCATCGCGAGCGCGCGCCGGCGTGTGGGGCGAGGGGGGGGGGAAAGCGCCGGCGGCGGGCGAAACTACAAGTACGAAAGGAGTCTCGTTCTCAGGTCTCGGCGCTGACGAATCGCGCCCCGCACTTTCGATTGCGCGCGCCTCTCGGCGCGCCCCGCGCGACCCGATGGCTCCCTCCGCGGCGTCCAAGGTGGACGCGAGCGTGGCGTACCCCGGGTACGCCAAGCAGCGTCGGCGCGTGGAGGCGCAGATCCGCCGCGCCCGCCCCGGCCCCTCGTCGCTCTCGCGCGCGTTCGCGGTGCTCGCGCGCGTGCTCCTCGCGACCCTCCTGCTCCCCTTCGACCTGCTCCTCGGGGACGCGCTCCGCACGGGCCGCCTCGCGCGCCCCGCGATGGGCGCCGCCGGCGCCGCCCTGGCGTTCTTCGCCGTGCACTTCATCAACACCGCGGGCCCGAACGGCGGCCGCCTGCAGCAGAGGCTCGACCCGGACCCCGCGTTGGCGTACTACCGCCCCGTGGAGATCCCGCACTGGCTCGACGCGTGCGAGCTGGAGGGCTTCCCCTTCGCCTCGCGATTCTGCGAGCGCCACCACGGCTCTCAAGCGCAGCAGCTTTTGTACGGCGAGGGCGCCGTGGAGGTTCTGGAGCTCGCGGGATCCGGCGCGAAGCAGCTCAGGGTGGACGGCGCGACCCGCGCGACGTACGACCCGCGGAGCGGTCGGTTGGGGGAGGCGCGCGCGAGGGCCATCGTCCGCATCGCGACGGGGTGGCGCCCTCCCTTCGCCGGCGGCAAGCGCCCCGCGCGCGTCCTCGTCCTCGGCCTCGGCCATCTCCCGCACGTCGTCGCGGGGATCCACGAGGTGTGCCACGAGCGGAGCTCGAAGCGGCACAGGCGCGCGGGGACGGGGGAGGTGGGGTGCCGCGTGGACGCCGTGGAGGCGGACCCCGACGTCGCGCGCGTCGTCACGACCCACTTCCTCGACGCGAGGGCGGTGGGCGGCGGGGGAAACGGATTCGGAAACGGAAACGGAAACGGAAACGGCGGGGGGTCGTTCGAACGCGGCGCCGACGAGGCGTCTTCTTCCACCGAGGGGTCTTCGGCGGAGGCGCGCGCCTCCGCGCCGGTCGTCAGACTCACCGCGGCTTCGTCCGACGACGTGCGCGTGATGGTCGACTCGCCGGCGGATTTCGTCCGCGGCGTCGCGCGGCCCGGCGACTACGACGTCGTCGTGATCGATCCGCTCGTCGACCCCGAGACGACGCGCTCGGCGGCGTTCGCGCGGGACTGTCGACGCCTTCTGACCGCGGGGGGTCTGTACGTCGTCGCGGGGGTCTCCGCACCCGCGTTCTTCGGGCCCGGGAGCGGGAGGGCGGAGCTGGAGGCGTGGAAGGAGGGAATGGCCGAGGCGTTCGGCGAGGAACACGTGGCGACGGAGCGCGCGGGGCCGCCCGCGCCGTGGTTCCCGCGGGCGACGCTGATCGTCGCGACCAAAGCGCTCGACCCGGAGGTGGCGAGGTACCATAACTGGGCGTGAGGGCGAGAGCGGGGAGACAGGGGGGGG
>MDSW01000384.1_pt1 | contig 24624 bp, 13 predicted proteins | sample 811171 | NCBI WGS metagenome assembly MDSW01 (sample SAMN05326641, study PRJNA326480) | marine metagenome | isolation source: seawater | place: Atlantic Ocean: North West | collected 2012 | reverse complement strand
CATACAATCGAACCAGTTGACTTCATTACCATCGCTGTCATATATTTGCTCATCTGAACCATCAGGACAGTCATCATCGCCATCATTGACGTATTCGAATGGGATTTCAGTTCCATCTGATCCGCAAATGAATGTAGGCATATCAGCGAAATCTCCACAACCCGGATCATCAGGATTGTCTTCACAGTATTCCATTATCATACTAAGGCAAGCATCCTCATCATACATTGAACTTGAAGTGTCACATTCGGCATGCCCTGAACAGGGTGAGTCAGGTGCATCCGGGTCGAAAGGACATTCATCATCGCCATGGTCATCACCGTGGTCTCCATGATCACCGTGGTCTCCATGATCATGGTCGTCATGGTCATCATCATGACCGTCCATGTCCATTTCATCTTCACCACCGGCACAGTCTTCGTATCCATCGTTGACATAACTCATTGGGATGGTTGAACCATCGTCACAATAGAATTCGTCGTCATACTCCCATGGGTCAAGTTCGTCTGAAATCGTGAAAGGAAGTGCTGCAAGTTCTCCAGCATCAACATCAGTGAATAGTTCATCCACTTTACTTTCACTAAGAATATACATCTTCACCTCAATTTCTTCCATCTCCATTGAGAAGTATTCGATGTCTCCAGTGCTTGTGAATGCAACCTTCATAGCTGGCATTTCTTCCATATCATCATCGCTCATATCTTCTTCTTCGTCGTAGAAGGCTGTTACAGCGTCGATAAAGTCTTCAAGTTCATCAATGGTCAACTCCCCACTCGAATCAGCATCAGCATCATTGAAGAGCGTTTCAAGGGCATCATCATCATCACTACCATCTTCATCTGGACCATCACATTCCTCAGACATTAATTCGGTCCAAGAAATTCCTCCGTTTCCGTCATTATCGCACATCTCAAGGGCTTCATCAGGTGTTGGAATTTCATCTGCCATCATTGCATCCATGTCGAGCGTAGCATCAAACATCTGGAGTCCATCAACAGTTCCGGCTGGAGTAAATTGCCCGTACTCTTCGATCATTTCAATCATTTCAAGCATAGCCATAGGATCCATGTCTTCACTGTTGTCTGCAGTTTCCTCAGCCATTGCTGCGATAACTTCAGTGTGAGTTGTTGCTGAGACCATTGAGAAGGACTCGGGCTCAGGCATTGTGGCAACCATCATGGCGTGCTCTGCACTTTCTTCATCAGTTGCATCGGCTCCTAGTTCGCCATCAATATCGTATTCGATAGTCATGTACATGTTGTTTCCAATATGTGTTATGGAAGAGGCCATCGAGATGATAACATCGCCATCGTCCATACCCATTACTTCGGATGAGTGGTATCCCTCAGGAGACCATGCTTCTGTCATTTCCACTATTATGACAGTGTCTTCATCAAGATCCATCATTTCACCCATGTTCATCGAACTCGCATCGACTTCGTACATGACGGTAATTCCAAAGGATTCACTCTCATCAACGGTCACGAAATCGTTAATCTTCTCGAGTGCAATGTCTTCATTGACTTCAATATTCATAGTTTCCCCGTCATCGGAGGATGTTAGTTCGGTACATCCTGCAAGCAGGAGTGAGGCTACAATAAGAAGAGCAAGTGTCTTATTCATCGTATTAACCAGTAACTGCTAATTTATTAAATTATCATTGATTTAAGATATTGAAAAGACGCAGATTGATGAACTGGGATGTTTTCGAAACATCATGAAGGCCAATTCTGTTGAGGAAGAACTTGAGCATCTTGCCAAGTTGGTCGATGAAGCAGAAGAGTTGGGAATCGATCCATGGCCAGAGCGAAAACCTCCAAAACCTTGGGCAAAATATGCCCTCGCATCATTCATGATTATCATGATGCTTTCATGGGTTTCTCGCTGGATGTATCGTTTTGCAGATGTTTGAGATTGGCGCTACCGTCGATTTCAAGAAGTCCATTAAATTCGCAGAGGCATAGTCCCTTAGTGTAGCGGTCCATCATGGAGGATTCTGGTTCCTCCGACCCCGGTTCAAATCCGGGAGGGACTACTCTTGTGTTTGTTATTGAGGCCGAGTAGTCCTTCTTGTTTAAGCCGCTCACAAATCATTCTTCTTCATCGGGTTTGATGAGAATAAACGAGGTGATCATGGACATAGGATCGCCATGAGTGAGTTCACCAGAGTACTCTTTGGCTTGTCCATATGTTACAACACGTAATCGGAATTGGCAGGTCTTCTTGGTTCGTCGCTTACGATGATGTCGATAGAAATGAACGCCTATCTTGTATTCACCATCGGGAGCTTCATCGGTCCATACAACGTTTTCAATCGGTTTCTTTGACTTTGGTCTAACGTTCATATCGACGTCGAGTTCACCACCACAGACACTCTTTCGATTGTTGAAGTAAATGCGTTCTCCTGAAGGACAGAAGACGTGCATATCGAGATCGTTGTAATCGTCCCATGCAAGGCTGATTTGAACGACACCTGATTTCCCACCTTCACGGGCGAGTCGTTCCATCAATTCACGATCTTCTTCATCTGTAACTCGTACAGAAATGCCGGTCCCAACCTCTTCTTCTGCAACCAAATTTGCGTGAGCATTGAGGTTGTCTTCGTTCTCTGCAATCCAGGTTGAACGATCTTCGAGTGACTCATCTTCTTCGTCTTCCGTTTCAACAGCATCTCGTTCGGGAATGAAGATTTCATCCATGACCAGTTGGAGGTCGGTATATTGAGAAACACGCCGTTGTTGTCGTTGTTGGTAGGCTTGTTGTGCCGAATCATTGAGTTGATCGAGTTGAAGTCCTCGCGAGACGACGTGTTGCCGAGCATTTCGACGATCGTTTCGCTGAGAACGCATACTCGACAATGGAGCACGACTTGCTGTCCGAAGTTGCATTTGTTGCTTCAAATCACGTCGCTTACGCAAGCGATTGATGAAGAACAAAATCAGGAAGAAAAGGGCTGAACCGGCACCGATGATAATTCCAAGCAGGATTTTGTCGTCCACAATCCTCACTTATCCCTGCTCCCTTTTAGGAGATTTGTTGTATCACACGTTCAAAAATTCTTTATTGATGGTATCAAGCATTTCCTCAGATGGTCGCAAATCATCGTCACTAACATCGAGGAGTGGTGTCTCAACAAGACCAAGATCTTCTGCTAGGGATGGCTTGTTTGCATCAAAGTAAAGAAGTCCCGTGACGTGCTTCTTCTCGACTTCTGCTTCATGCAGGGCAGTAAGTGCAGCCATCGAATCGCTCGGATCGTGAGTATCTGAAATCGTTTCAAGTCGAATGGTTGAACCATCATGAAGTGTGATATCGGTAAAGTGTCCTTCAGGAACTTCAACTTCTGCCATCGGTTCAAAATGAGGGATATAATCGGCCATGTGTAATGTTATTTCGTTTTCCTTGACGTATTGATACGAACGCATCGATTCGTCATTGTTGTTGAAGGTCACACACGGGGAGATGACGTCAATAAGAGCAAACCCCTTGTGCGACATCGCCGCCTTCAACAAGGATGTAAGTTGCTTCTTTGAACCAGAGAAGGAACGAGCAACGAAGGTACATCCAAGGTTGATAGCAAGTGCACAAAGATCGATTGGTTGAGTCTCGTTAGCCTTTCCTTTCTTTTTCTTAGACCCGATGTCAGCTGTTGCGGAGTATTGCCCTTTGGTCAGTCCGTAAACACCGTTGTTCTCAACGATGTAGACCATGTCCATATTTCGTCGGATTGCATGAATTAATTGACCAATACCGATAGAAGCGGAATCACCATCGCCAGAAACACCGAGATACAGCAAGTCCTTGTTGATGGTATATGCTCCGGTTGTAACGGATGGCATACGACCGTGTACGGTGTTAAATCCGTGAGATTGTCCAAGATAGTACGCCGGGGTCTTTGAGGAACATCCAATACCAGACATCTTTGCAATTCGATGAGGCTTGATTCCATTCTCCCATGCTGCATTGACGACGACATTAGAAATTTGGTCATGACCGCAACCTGGGCAGAGTGAAGATGGGCCGCCTTTGTAACTGTCCTTTGGCTCGTTAATGACATTCAATTTGATTGCACGTGCAGGTTTGTCGCTCATTGGCTCACCCCCTTGATCGTCTCAAGAATTTTCTCAGCATAGATACGAGCACGTGGAGGCATACCGTCAGAATAAGCGACGGAATGGACCTTGCCAACGATGTCGTTTGGAAGTTCTCGGCGTAGAATACCCCAGAGTTGGCCATCGCGATTGATTTCTAGAACGATGGTCATTCGATGTCGGCGAATGAATGCTTCAACTTCGCTGTGAATAGGTAGTGAACGAACACGGCACTGGCTAACTTTAAGCCCAGTATCTTCGAGTATGTCGTCGATCTCTTGGATGGTGTTTTCCATACTACCATAGTAGATAACTCCTACATCACCTTCTACTTCTTCGCGAAGTAACGGTTCAGGAAGATTGTCTCTAGCACCGTTGATTTTGTCCTTTAATCGCTTCATGAGCGCGAAGTAATCTTCTGGCTTTTCTGAGTAGACCCCGTCAGGGTTGTGGCCTGTTCCACGATAGAGAATTGGAGCCATTCCGCTTCCAGGCAGTGTTCGATAAGGAATGCCATCGCCGTCAAGGTCCCGGTATCGGCCAAAGTTCTCCATGGCATCGAACACATCTTGATCGCGGATTGTCTTACCACGATCCATTGGCGTGTCAGGATAGGTGAAACCTTCACATGCCCATCTATTCATTCCCAAATCGAGGTCCGAAAGTCCAAAGACAGGTGTCTGATAACGCTCAGAGATATCGAATGCTCGCCATCCGAATTCGAAACACTCTTCGATAGTACCTGGAATGATGACGATGTGTTGTGTATCACCGTGACTTCCTTCGTAAAGCATGGAAATATCGGATTGTTGGGTTCGGGTTGGCAGACCTGTTGACGGGCCAACACGGTTCACGTCCCAGAAGACGGAAGGAATCTCAGCAAAGTAGGCAAGGCCGATGAATTCCTGCATGAGAGAAATACCTGGTCCGGATGTTGCAGTCATACCACGGCCACCAGCCCAGCCAGCCCCGAGGACCATTCCGGCTGCTGCAAGCTCATCTTCAGCTTGGATTACCGCACATGTGGATTCACCTTCGTCGTTGGTACGTAGGCGAGGTAGCCAGCCAATGATGCCTTCTGCAAGGCTTGATGATGGGGTGATTGGATACCACGCGAGAAGTTGCACTCCTCCAAAGATACAGCCGAGGGCAACCGCTTCGTTACCTTCCATGAAGAATCGTTGTTTCTCAATCGCTCGAGATTCGACGACGTACGGGTCGCTCTTGGTAAAATTCTCCCTGGCATGATTACGTCCTAGTTCTAGGGCAGTTTTGTTAAGTTCAATCGCAGAAGCCTTTCCTTTGAATTGGCCAGCAACAGCCTTGTGCAAGGCTTCATCGGTAATTCCAAGTATTTCTGCAAGGGCTCCAACATAGACAATGTTGGTGACTAGTTTGGCAAGTTTTGGACTGAGTGAACGAGCAAGTTTCGTCATCGGTACTGGGTAAGAGACAACATCTTCTCGGTCCATTGGCATCTTTGAGTCCATGTTCCAAACTACCACGGATCCTGGTTCAAGTGCAGCAAGATCTTCAGCCCATGTTGCCTTGTTAACAAGGACTTGGATGTGCGTTCGATCGCCTGGCGCTTGATATCCATCATCCGAAAGTCGAACAATGTACCATGTTGGTAGGCCAGAGATATTGGAAGGGAATAGATTCTTTCCTGAAACAGGAACTCCCATGTCGAAAAGAGACTGTAAGAGGATCAAGTTGGCCGATTGAGAACCAGTTCCGTTGGCGGTTGCGATGTTGATGGTGAAGTCGTTGGCGATGGTATCCATCTATTGTGTCTCCTTAGGCTATTGCGACGGATGCCGCGGCCTCTTATTTTACGCCCATCGCTTTCATCACTTCAATATGTTGCCGTGAAAACCTCATCGGCAACATCCGTGAAGGTCAAAAATAGAAGTCGGTTCTGAGTGACCATGGCGGACGATGCATTGAGCGAGGCTTGGGAAAAAGCGGCGAACGACATTACGAAAGGAAAGAATGAGGGCGCGTTGCAAACATTACGTGCGGCCGATCCACAGGCCATTGAGCCAATGACGGCACGATTGGTTGGAGAAGCAACATGGAACATCGCCAAAATAAACGAATCCAAATCGGACTATAGAAAGGCGGCTATGTTCTTGCGAGAGGCGAGCAAGAAAAATCCAAAAGATAAGAAAACAAGTTCGCTCTACAACAAGATTCTCAATGAGATGCAAGACAAGCGTATCAGTGAAACGGTCATCCCTCGAATGTTCAACAATGGTGGCCCAACGCTGGCCGGAATAGTCGTAATTTTTGGTGTATTCCTTGTTGTTCTTGCAATATTAGCAGGTGCGAATAACCCTGGCTCGTCCAATCAAAGCAATGTTGTAATGGAAATCACTTGGACCGATGCGAACAATGTTGACCATACTGGAAAGATTTGGATTGAATTCTATGATGATGAAACACCAATGCATGCTGAAAGTTTCCGAGCCAACGCTGAAGCTGACCGATATGATGGTACAATTTTCCACCGAATCGTCGATGGATTCATGATTCAAGGTGGAGATTTTGAGAACGGTGACGGATCTGGCGCTCATGCTGGTAAGTTCTTCGGATGGTGCGATCAAGGAATGGGTAACTTCGCACAGACCGATGACTGTCGTACGGACATGACCAAGTGGGTGATTCCCGCAGAATTTGGTCAAACGCACGAGCCAGGAACTATCGCTGCTGCCCGAAGTTCGAATGAAAATTCAGCCGGAGGCCAATTCTATCTTGTAGATTCTAATGGTGCTTACTCTCTGGATGGTTCTTACACAGCCTTTGGAAAGGCCTACCGTGGTGAAATCGATGGAGTGAGCACAAGTGGCATTGAAGTCATTGACGCAATTTCTCAAGTAGAATGTAAAGGTGCTAACGATGACACATGCAGAGATCCTCCTCAACAGAATTCCGGAGATCCGGATGTTGGAAGTCAAGTTACAGCGAAATCTGTACATCCAGTAACAGTAGTTTCTGTTGAACTAATCGATGCTGAGGATCCTTGGTACAAGTTCTGGTGATGAACTCACAGAAAATAGAACAGTTCGGTTGATTAGGGGGGCGCGATTCCCTTGAAGCATGAGCGAATTGGACCCGTTTTTAGCAAAGCGAGAACTTGAGGTTGGAGGCGCATATTATGCGCTTTCAGCCCTAGACGATTCTGGAATTTCAACCAAGCATCTTCCGTATTCGATGCGCGTCTTGTTGGAAGGCGCCCTTCGCAATTGTGATGGATTCTTGATTCGGGAGGAGGATGTCAAAGCCATCGCTGGATGGCAAGCCAATGGTGAGCGTGGTGAAATCCCATTCCGTCCATCCCGAGTGATTCTGCAAGATTTTACAGGTGTTCCTGCAGTTGTTGATCTTGCTGCACTTCGTGATGCAATGGTCCAAATGGGCGGTGACCCAGAAAAGGTCAACCCACAAGTTCCTGTCGATTTGGTCATCGATCACTCTGTTCAAGTCGATGTTTCTGGTGCAAATCCAGATGCTTTGCAACTCAATTTGGACATCGAATATCATCGAAATATGGAGCGTTATACCTTCCTCAAATGGGGTCAACAATCACTCGCTAACTTTCAAGCAGTCCCACCTTCCAGAGGAATTGTTCATCAGGTTAATCTTGAATTTTTAGCAAGTGTGGCTCGTGCTGAGAACAATATTTGGCTCGCTGATACACTCGTTGGAACCGATTCTCACACCACCATGGTCAACGGACTTGGAGTCCTTGGATGGGGAGTAGGTGGAATCGAAGCAGAAGCGGTTATGCTTGGTCAGCCGATTTACATGCTTTCACCCGATGTCGTAGGGGTCCGGTTAACGGGTGCACTCAACGATGGTGTCACCGCTACTGATATGACGCTGAGAATTGTTGAGATGCTGCGTGAACACGGTGTTGTCGGAAAGTTTGTTGAATTCTTCGGCGAGGGAATGACCGCACTATCACTCGCTGATCGTGCAACCATTGCAAATATGGCGCCAGAATATGGTGCAACCTGTGGATTCTTCCCTGTTGATGAGAGAACCATCGAATACCTCCGACTAACCGGCCGAGATGAAGAAGCAATCACTGGTGTTGAAGCCTTTTCTAAGGCCCAAGGCCTATGGTATAATGCAAACGATGCAGAAAAATCCTACACAGATGTGCTTGAATTGGATTTAGGAACAATTCTGCCAGCACTTGCCGGTCCAAAACGACCTCAAGACCGTGTTGATTTGAAGGATATGAAGTCACATTTCATTGAATCACTCACCAACGATATAGGTTTCGAGGGGCACGGATTAGATGCATCAGAGTTGAATAACGGAGCTATTGTTGAACGTGATGGCGAAATCTATGACTTGAATCATGGAGATGTTGTTATCGCTGCAATCACGTCGTGTACAAACACATCCAATCCGGATGTTATGCTTGCAGCAGGACTTGTTGCTCGGAAAGCACGATCTTATGGGCTAAATGTCAAACCATGGGTTCGAACCTCACTCGCCCCGGGTAGTCGTGTCGTTACTGAATACTACGAGGCTACAGGGCTTCAAGAGGACCTGAATGCGCTCGGTTTCAATGTTGTAGGGTATGGATGTACAACCTGCATTGGAAATTCCGGGCCTCTCCCTGAAGAAGTGGATGCAGCCATCGATGAAGCGAATTTGATCGTTGGAAGCGTTCTTTCAGGAAACAGGAACTTCGAAGGACGAGTTCATGGTAAAGTCAAGGCATCCTATCTTGCTTCTCCTCCCCTTGTTGTTGCCTATGCATTGGCAGGTACGCTTGAAATCGATCTTACCACTGAACCGATTGGAACCGCATCCGATGGCTCACCTGTCATGCTCTCCGATCTATGGCCATCAACTGCTGAAATCGAAGAAGCCCGTTCTGCGATTACACCAGAGATGTTCAAACAACGTTACGCCGATGCTATGAATGAACCGCGTTGGGATTCGATTCCTTCCGAACCAAGCCCTCTATATCCATGGGAAGAAGATTCAACCTACATCCGATTGCCAACCTTCTTCCAAAATCTCTCGGCTGAGGCAGATCCAATCGATCCGATCCATGATGCTAAGGTCTTGCTGAAACTTGGCGATTCAATTACTACAGACCACATTTCTCCTGCTGGCTCATTCCCTGAGAGCGGTCCTGCCGGAAAATGGCTGGTCGAACGCGGTGTGAACAAAGGCGATTTCAATTCCTTTGGAAGTCGCCGTGGCAATCACGAGATTATGATGCGTGGAACCTTTGCTAACGTTCGAATTCGCAATCAACTCGCACCTGGGACGGAAGGGGGTTACGCTCTCAACCATGCAACCGGTGAAGTCACTTCTGTCTATGATGCTGCGATGAGCAACGATGGGCCAATGGTCGTTATTGCAGGCTCACAATATGGCACAGGATCTTCTCGAGATTGGGCTGCAAAGGGAACTTATTTGCTCGGTGTGAAGGCTGTTATTGCAACATCCTTTGAACGTATTCACCGTTCCAACTTGGTTGGAATGGGAGTCCTGCCGTTGACCTTCAAAGAAGGCGAATCCCATGAGTCACTAGGATTGGATGGAACGGAATCGTTTTCGATTCCTGTATCTGATGACGTTCAACCATTACAAGAGTTGACCGTTACAGCAATGCATACTGATGGTTCCAGCAAGGAGTTCAATGTGTCAGTAAGACTTGATACTCCAGTTGAAGTTGAATATTATCGAAACGGCGGAATCCTACACACTGTTCTTCGCCAACTTGCTGCATCTTCAGAATCGACATCTTGAAATGGAACCAAATGGAGTTGGTGTTATGGCATCTGGCGACGTTCGTTTTACGTTCCGCTCTGAAGAAACGGATGTCAATGTAACAATCGAGGGCAAAAAAGAGTGGGTTGAGGGTATCATTGATGAACTCGGTCTTTCCGAGGTTGGCTCTATGATGCCTATTGGTATCATTTCACCGATCAAGAAGTCAGATTCAATGGAGGAGGCTGTGGATGGAGAAGACGCTCTCCTTCCTCCAAGTGACATGGGGCCAGAACCGGATCCAAGCCGAATCCCAGTTGTTAGGCGTCCAATCGGGGCTTTGAATGTTGAAATTGAAATAGAAAAAATTGGTCTTGAGCCGCCAAGCCCAAACGACGTCTTCGAACTTATGGACGCCTTTTCAGAACTTGATGAACCTCGCCCAATTCAAGGAGAAATGAGCGTCGATCCAATGGCTGAAGCATGGCTGAAGGAACTCATGCGCCTCATCGTACGTGAAGGAGGCCGTACCGCTTTGGCTACGGAGACCATCGAGGAGGTTGCTAGTACCAAACTTGGTGGTCGAACTGGGGTTGAATTGAGCGTGTGGCTTGAGTCCCTATTCGCTGCTGGCAAACTCGTCAAAATACACGGTGGAGATGCTACGGGTTGGGGCCCGTCCCCCCGTTGGCTCGGATAAGTTAGAAATACAGTGCAATATCCTCATTTACCGCCCAAATAGGCGAAACGCAGAATCAAAGGGGTTATAGTGGAAGTATGGCTGGCTCAAATGAGTGATATTGATGCAGACAAAGACAAACCAAATCGGGGAAAAATTCCAAAGCGTATTTCTTGTGCTCATAATGGTTCTATCGACAACAGCCGCATTTGCAGCCAACGCAAGTGCCTCAGCCGCACGAAATTATACCACCAATCGCGATCCTATCGATATCGGTATTGCAGATTTCAACTGTGATGGCCATAACGATATGGCGATAGCAACGGATGGTACACACACCATCAGCATCTTGCTCAACGATGGGAATGGTGACTTCACTGACCGATACGATGTATGGGTTTCCAAGAATACTTCCCGCAACGCTGAATGGGACGAATTCTCAAACGTGCAATTCCTCGAAGTTGGAGAATTCAACGGCGACAGTGCACCTGATATTGCAATCTTCCAGCGAAACAATCCATTCAAGACAGACGATAATGGTGCGCCAGCTGGTGAGCCAGGAAACCTGACAATCCTCGAAAACGATGGTTGCAGTTCCAACTCGTTTACCATCGGCCAGAGATTCACTCACTTCTGGGCATGGGATCTTGCTGTTGGCGACATTAACCAAGACGGAAACGATGACCTCGTCATTCTTGATCTTTTGGCGGATATCTCCAATCAACGTGTAGTGACGTATCTTGGACCAGTTACTTCTGCTTGTACTCCAAACGTTAACTGCTACACTACTGCACTAGGGCCTGCGTCCACCGCTTCTTATAGATCGTTAGAAGTTGGTGATTGGGGAGAATCAGACACAACTGTTACAGGCCAATGCTTCGATGAAGATATTTGGCTTCTCCGCAGCGAAGGAGTCGATTATGCAACCGGCCAAACAACCACGCCAGGAAACGATGACAACGTTACGATATTGGAGTGGATTTGCCAGTCTAAGAGCCAGAACACAGGTTCTTTCCCTAACTCATATTCTCACACGACCAATCAACAAAACACTCACATTGTGAACATGGCGAATACCTTCGGTGCATTTGATATCGGGGACATGGACAACGACGGGACAGTCGATACCATCGCCATGACACAAGGAAACCTCGAAAACATCACGTTTTCGACATCATCGGCTGTTGGAACATGGTCCACTCCTGCATTGGCTTACTTCGGCCCTTACATCTCCTACGATGTTACTGTGGCTGACATCAATGGAGATGGTGAACCTGACTTCGTCAACCCAACCGTTGCATACCAGCAAAACACATCTGACTCCTCTGGCGGGTCCACTTCCTCTTTCTGGTTGAACTTCCCGACCACCGTTCAAGTAACCCTCTCTGATGGTTCTGGTGGACACGTTACACCGTTGTCCTACGAGGCAGGTCGTCGACCAAACATCGCTGTTATCGGACAACTCGCAGGTGCTTCAACATCTGCTCCAGACATTGTTGTTGGACACACGTCCTATGACTTTGGAAACTGGGTCGACAATCTTGGATGGGATGGACAATATGACTATGTCACAGTTGTTGAAATGGACAGTAAAGACATCGCAGTCACCGGTATCGAAATCAATCCAGTAGATCGCTTCTTTGGAATCGTTGGAGAAGGTACGCGGGACATCAACGTCACCATCACCAACACTGGAATGGACACGCTCACTCAATCAGCAACACTCGATGTCGAACTCAAGGTCGTTGACGAAGTAAATTCCTCAAACACTACCGTATTCAGTCATGACTTCGATACTCCTGCTGATGCCACAGGATGTGGCGGTGGATGTACATGGTCTTTCGATGAATACATCGATCAGTCTTCGAGCTGGATTTTGGAAACAAACCATTCCGTTGGTGCAACAGATGGTAATAATGCGCCAAACGTCTCTGCCAATTATCAGAACCCAACCGACTTTATGTGGGCTGGAGAGTACAAGACCAATAGCAGCGGCGATGAATGGTCTGGTTATGGCCGTCACTGGGACGATGCCCTCACTCTGAAGGATGTCGACTTGACAGGCTCTGATCGTGCCTTCCTAAGCGTTGAGTTGTTCCGTCATCTTGGCTATGGTGCACTTGGTTCCGTTGATGCAACAACTGGACAGTGGCTCATTGGTGACCTTTGGGATGACGTTGCAATGATTGAAGTTGGATCTGAAGAGACCGGATGGTCGACCATTGCTTGCCCAACCTCTGCTCAAGTTGCAGGAGAGTGTCTTTCTGGCTCCTCTATCTGGGGTGGCTACGACAACGATCGAGCTTTCAAGATTAACGGATACGGCGGAGTAGCAGAAGGAAAGTACTACTACGGTATCTTTAGTTCAGGCACATACTATGGATGGAGCAACTTCACACAAGAAGGAGCAGGCGAATTCGATCTCTCTCCATGGGCTGGCGAAACTGTCGATGTCCGTTTCCGCCTCCGTTCAGGCTTTGAAGGATCTATTGCGGACGATAACGAGTCCCGTTGGTCCGGACGTGACGGATATGCAATCGATAACGTCACCATCTACAAGCAGAATACTGCTTATTTCCCGAATCCACAAACACTTCAACGCCAACTCAACCTCCAGAATCTCGGTCCTGGTGAAGAAGAGACTGCTTCCATCTCTGCGAACTTACTCAACGATACCATCTATCGAGTCTCAGCAACACTGAGCAACCATGCATGGGATGAGCAATCTGTCAATGACGATATCATTGGCTACGTACAACCGTTCAATCTCTACGACCCTGCGATAGAAGGAATTGATTACTTCAATCCAGGAGGTCTCTATGCAGAAGGAATGTTTGACATAGATATTGTTACCAACAATTGGGGTAACACAATGGTGGACTTTGATGTCAAGGCAACAGTCTTCTCAGCAACACCATCTGACATTCTATGTAGCGCTCCTGCAGTTATCTGTAAGGAATCCTTTGAGGGCGGTGCAGAAGGATACGTCTACAGTGATGATGGAAATCCACAAGGTGCAATCTACAATGAGGTTGCATGTAATGATGTAATCTTCAACAACAACGCATATTGGTTTGGTCACCCTTGTGATACAGCAACACAAGGATACGGCGATCTATGGGAAAATGAGACGCTCACTATTCCAGGTGTCGATTTGACCAGTATGTCCGGTGACTTCGTTTCCTTGAACTTTGAATATTATGCAGATACCTTCTATGGTATCGATGTTGACGGAACATCCATTGTTGATGTCAACGACTACGCCTCTATCAATGTCGATTACACAAAGGGAAGCGACTCATACTCTGCTGTTCTACTCGGACAATGGAACGACTATGACGAAGATGGAACCTGCCGAAACGATGACAACAACGACGGATTCACCAATTCAAGTGAATCCATCAATCAGGCTGAAATCTCCTTTATTGGTGATGCAGCAAGTACTGATGGTTCTGGTGGTAACTACAACGTCTTCTTCAACACTGACGACCTTGTTCTCAGCCGAAGTATCGACTTGACGCATCTTTACGTACTCAACAATACAGCTGCTGACAGTCTTCAGTGGTTCCGCGAGTGTATTTCTCTCGCTGGATCTACTGCTGACATCAACTTCGAGTTCCAAAGTGACGATGATGGCCGCAATGGAATCAATGATGGATTCAAGGGTGTTGCATTCAACAACATTACCTTGCAAGAATTCACCTTCTACGAAGATGCATCCTACACCGCCTCTCGTACCAATGTTGACGCAGAAGATGTTGCGACCACCACTGTTGCAAACCACCAGTTCTTCTCCGGAGTTTACATGATTCGTGCAGAAACCATCTTTGACAACACCACCGCTGGTGTTCCATGGTTCGGAGACGACGAGTTGAGTAACTCGAACAACATCGAGCAAGTTATCTTCAACGTTGAATCCGTTGATATTACACTTGGTAAGCCAAGCACACTCGCTTGTCTGGATGATGGTGTCTACGAATGTGTTCTACCAATCGACGGTAGCCTTACACACAACTGGGACCTCAAGGCAACCAACGGTGTATTGGCTGGTGACTATATGTTCTACATGACCGTCTTTGACGAGACCGATGGAGCACAAGTTCACCAAGAACCATCTGCTCAAACAACAACAACGCTTGCATCCAACGAGCGTATTGACTTGACCTTCCCTGCTTACACCGGTTGGATGGATGGACACACCTACAACATCAGTTTCCACGCTGAACTTGCTAATGGAAACCCAAGCGGTAACGTTCGATACTTCCATGCAACCTTTGCTGATCAAATCGATGTCGCCATCCTCAGTGATTCGACAGCTCGCACATCTATCATCAAGGAAGATCTTCAATTGCTCGGCATGACTTACACACAGTTTGCTATCAACGATTGGACCACCTACCTTGACTCTGGTTGGATGACACACTACGACAAGATTCTCTTGCCATGGCAAGAAGACATCGCTGCTAAGGACGTTGAATCTGGTGGCCGAGGTTACTATCAGAAGCTTGGATCCACTGCGAACCGACAGACACTCGAATCATTCATGTCTGCTGGTGGTACCGTTCAGGCTCACCTTGGCCCACAAGGTAGCCAAATCTACGGTCTGGATGTTGGATTGAATGGACGATTGCCGTTTGGAATGGACGTTCAAAGCCGAAACACGCCTGAAACAAAGATTATCTACACGGATCTCGATATTGCCGACCCATTCCACCCAATTATGGACGATGTCTCTACAACTGCATTCCAAGGCTTTGAGGGCGACGGAACAGTTGCCACTGCGGTTCTCAATACGAATTCGGTGAGTACACAAAACGTTCCAGGCGTCTGTAATGGTTACATGGAAGACGGTGGATACTTCCAGAGTCTCTTGCGAACTAGTGCAAACTCCAAGGATGTCATCATGGGTACTTGCAGTTACTACCAAGGCGGTATGATCGTATCGACCATTGACGTTGCAACCTACTCGTCTCGAGCAGATAGTACAACGTTCCCAATCCTTGGAAACATGCTAGGATACTCGGTCACACCTTATCCTGAAGGATTCGGTGCAATGGGCCAAGATCTCGGTCTGACTATTGATGATGAAATGCCAAGCATTGATCCATCAACTGGTGGATATGCCATACACTACATGAAGAGCGATGCAACTGTTAACTTCGGTTACACAACAGCAACTTCGGCAACGCTCACAGCGGATTGGATCCTTGACGGTCCAACCGACTGGATGGGTCAAACCATGGCAAGCGGAACCGACCACATTTCGGAGACTTCCCCATCGGCGAGCTTCTGTAAGATCGACTTGTCGTCTGCAACAGGATGTCTCCAAGGTGAAGATGCTACATGGACCATTACTCTGCTTCTGCACGATGAAGCAGGGCACTCTCGAATCATCACTGTCGATGTTCAAACCAATGACGTTCTAGCTGACGCATTCGCACCTGAGGCGAACATGAGCATAGACATGCGTGATGAATACATGGACAATGTCGAGTTTATGGGTACTAAGACAGTATCCAACACTGAATGGGATGTCAATCGAGTGATCCTTACAGAAGCTGAAGAACTCGTTCTTCACTTTGATGCAAGCGAATCCTTCGATGCAGATGCCATCGACAGGGAAATTGACAACGGTATTTTGACCTACGAATGGAAGGTCTTCTTCGACGCACCATACGGTGATACATCCTTCAATCTTGAAGGACACACCTTCGAAGAATCCGCTGCAAGCAATGGTCTCTTCTCATATAAGTTCCAGAATGTAACTGTGGATGATTCTGGTACTGCGGAATCCCAGATTCGTATGGAACTTCGTGTTTATGATGCATCAGGTAAGTTCTCCGACAAGTTCCGTATGTACTTCGTCGTCGTTCCTGAAGGCTTTGGTGATGAAATTCCAGTTGTTCAATACAACGACTTTGAAAACACCTCTGTCGGTGTAAGCGAATCAACCTACACCATCACAGGAACGATACTTTCCGGTTCAGAAAGCGGTGAAGTTTACGTTGAGGCTGCGTTCTCCCGCGAGGATTTCTCCGCTTCAGCCATCGAGAAATACAATCTGATCACCGATAATAAGTTTGATCGCTCGAGCGCTCTTGCCGACTTGGATACATTTGAGCTAACACTGGACATCGATGAATTCTACAGCAACACAAGCGAAGTTGTTGAGATTTGGGTCCGTGTGTACGAAGGAGACGATGAACGTTGGTCTGACGATCTCACGAAGATGGTTCTCATCAACCTCAAGCAATGTCGAGGTGCATTGATCAATGAAAGCGCTCTTGCTGCAGGAGGGGAATTCGTTTGGAATGCGACAACATCTGAATGCGACTGGATAGGAGGAGATGATGCTTGGGTTTACGATGCTGAAAATAACAGTTGGTCAGAGCCGACCACTGACAATCAGGCTGGTGAAAACGAAGAGGATAGCAACTTGTGGCTCATTATTGGAATCGTCGCTTCTGTCTTGGTTCTCTTGCTTGTATCCGTCTTCTTCCTACGTGGTGGAAGTGGTGATAAGGTAGACAACCTCAGTGCTGCTGCTGCTGGTTATGGCCAGGAGATGGACATGACTGAGCAGTATGTACAACAGTTGATCGCTCAAGGATATCCTGAAGAAACGGCTCGAGCCTATGCGGCTCAATACGTTGGGCAAGCTGCTGCCGCACCTGCTGCTGAACCTGCTGCTAGCAATGACTTGTACACGCAATACTACAACCAGTACTACCAGCAATTTGTTGCACAAGGTTATGATGAGGCAACAGCTGCACAGTACGCTCAACAGTATGCTGCACAAGCACAACAACAGCAACAATAGCCGCTTTCAGACCTTATGGCCTTGAGGATGGATTGAAAAACCCCAAGGGCTCGCACAGAGCATGGAAGGTTTGGATGTAGGTGACGGCTATGCCGTTCGAGATTTAGGACTAGCCGAGGAAGGATCGCTTAGAGTTGATTGGGCACGCTCCAGAATGCCTGTTCTTGCAGCACTGAGAGAAGAAGCCGAACGTACAAAACCATTGGCTGGAATGCGTGTTGCTGGTTGTCTCCACGTCACCAAAGAGACAGCGGTCTTGGTCGAAACAATCGCCGCAGCAGGCGCTGAACTCTCTTGGTCAGGCTGCAATCCCCTTTCAACACAAGACGATGTTGCCGCTTGGCTCGCTCGTGAAGGATACTCCGTTTATGCATGGCATGGACAAAGTGTTGATGATTTCTACTGGTGCATTGACAAGACGCTTGAATTCAAACCAACCTTGACTCTTGATGATGGTGCTGACCTCATCGTCCGCGTTCACGGAGACCGCTCCGAGTATGCAGAGGGCGTGCTTGGAGGAACTGAAGAGACCACAACCGGTGTCCATAGACTCCGAGCCATGGCTGCTGCAGGAGATCTCAAGTATCCTGTAATCGCAGTCAATGATGCTATTACAAAGTGGGATTTCGACAACGTCTATGGAACTGGGCAATCAACCCTTGACGGAATTTTGCGAGCAACCTCGGTTCTAATAGCTGGTAAGACAATGGTCGTTGCAGGTTATGGACACTGCGGAAAGGGTGTTGCAATGCGAGCTCAAGGACTCGGTGCTAATGTCATCGTCACTGAAGTCGACCCACTTGCAGCACTCCGAGCAGTTATGGACGGATATCGTGTCATGACCATGGATGAAGCAGCATCATTGGGCGATATTTTCTGTACTGCGACAGGCATGAAAGACATCATTGTTGAGCGTCACTTTGCTACCATGAAGGATGGGGCAATTGTCTCAAATACAGGCCATTACGATTGTGAAATTGATGTCGAAGCACTTGAGAAAATCTCAACCTCAGTACGAACCATTCGAAAAGATAATGAGGAATTCACACTTCCAAACGGCAACAAAATACACCTTCTTGCAAGAGGTCGTCTAGTAAACCTAGCTGCTGCTGAAGGACATCCTTCTGAAGTCATGGATATGTCTTTTGCAAACCAGTTCCTATCGCTTTGTCGCCTTGCTAAAGAAGCTAGTGATATGGACAATCTCGTATACGATATTACGCTTGAACAGGATCAAAATCTTGCGACTACCAAGCTTGAAACGATTGACGTCTCAATCGATCATCTTACAGAAGACCAAATCAAATACAAGGACGATTATACCGCAGGTACTTGAGACAATTACTCTTCTTCAAACGAAGTGAGTTCTTCTTGAGTCTCTTCTTCCCAGAACGGCTCTTCATCTGAAATGTGTGATGAAAAGTCAGGTAATTTCGGTTTCCAATCACCTTTGAAGGTCTCCTTCGAATCAACAATTTTCAGCATACGTTCCTGGAATGCAGGCGGCCTTCGACTCAGTATGAACATGAACAATTTGGATAGACGGATTTCTTCTGGAATGACAACATAACCCGTTGCAGTTTCAAAGTCCATGGCTCGTAATAGATTGAATGCAGGACGGTTGAGTCTCTGGAACCAACGACGTGAAATCCGCATTCCAAAGATAACCGTGGTAAGAATAAGCAAGGAAGTTAAACAAAATCCTCCAAATCCTGAGCCAAAGACTTGTGGTGCCATAATGACTTCCAACATCAGAATTGGTGTGGTGATAAGGAGGAAGATTTTCGATTCACTAATCGGAGGTTTGGTCATTCGCAATCTAATGGCTTCCCAACCATCGTGGTGCTTTTCCCAAGGTTTGAAGTGTTCAGAAGAAGGTTGCTCGCTTGCTAATTGACACATTTGATGCAATCGAGCAACACGTGCGTATTGAGTTGTAGCAAGATCCATATTTTCATCAAAGATCGATTGAAGCCGCTCACTCGCCTCACCATAGAGCCCCATATCAGCGAGAATAGCTGCTTGTTCAACGATTGGTGTAACTTCTTCAGGAGCTTGATGTCGTGCATCTTGCCACCATTGAAGCGCGTCCATGTAAAGACCAAGCTCATCGGAAAGTAATCTTCCTCCACGAACCCACATCGCTAAATCATCGGGTTGCAATGCAACGACTTTCTTTGCAGCAGATAGAGAAGAGGCCGCTTGCTTCAATGTTGGTTGTTTACGCAATCCCGGTAAACTCGCATCTGAAATAACTCTCCAAGCATCTGCATGCTCTGAATCAAGTTTGACAGCCTTACGAGCATGAAGCAATGCTTCCTCTCGCTCATCTGCTTCGAGTGCTTCCAAAGCATCAAGATAGTGTGATTCTGCTGTCACGTGCTTTCACCTCAATCGTCTCGATTTCTGCCTTGATATCGGCGAGGGCGAATAGGTTGTGGCCCTCGGTTATGAGCGTGTCCTGGTCGCTTCCCACGTGCTTTTCGATAACGCTCATTAGGCCGATCATCTCCACTATCACGGCTCTGTCTACCACTACCAGAATCCTGTCGTCCACCACGTCGATCAGAATCACGTCCACCGCGTCGATCAGAATCTCTACCGCCACGGAATCCGCCACGTCGATCAGAATCACGTCCTCCTCTTCGATCGGAATCTCTTCCTCCCCTTCGGTCAGAATCTCTTCCTCCACGGAATCCACCCCTTCGATCAGAATCTCTTCCACCACGGAATCCACCCCTTCGGTCGGAATCACGTCCTCCTCTTCGGTCAGAATCACGTCCTCCTCTTCGGTCAGAATCACGTCCTCCACCTCCAGGCTTTGGCTTTCCACACCTGTTGCATTCCGTTCGGAAAGAGAAGTTGTTGTTGTTACAGGAAGGACACTCCCAGTCATTGCGTCCATGATTTTCCTGACGAGGGCGCTCTCGACGATTATTTGATCGATCATTGTCTCTGAATGATGATTTGTATTCTTTGACATTACCATCTTTGCCTTTTCCGCAACTGTTGCATTCAGTTCTCCAAGAAAAGTTGACATTATTGCAAGATGCACATACCCAATCCTCCTTTTGAGAATCGCCGCCTCTTCGATTGTCTCGTCGTTCAAAGGAACGGTCGTTGCGTCGATGTGAACGTTCATCACGTTGTTCTCGGCGAGGTCGTTCTTCGCGTTCTTTCTTGGCTCGAATAATCACTGTTGTTCCAAGGAAGGACGCATTATCCTGCTTGCGATCTAAGTGAGCTACATGGGCAAGAGGTGAATCGGTTGAACCGAGAACAGCATCAATTTTTCCAATGTAATGTCCATCTTCTTCTCGAACAATAATCGAGCCGAGGGCTGGTGATGAACCATTGAATGTGACAAGAAGGCCACCCTCGTGACTTGAACGATCTACGGTGCCTCGAAACATGTCCCTCAACCCTACGTGCCTGCCAACCATGTTTGAGTCTGTTGGTTAGTCACGGCGCGAGGAAACCCATCCTGCAGCAACTAATCCCACTATGAGTGTTGCAAACATACCTGGCGCAGGAAGAATTCCTCCACTTTCACCATTAGTATCGGGACTACTTGAGTCATCATTGGTGTCGCTACCACCTGCATTTGGGTCGATAACATCGATGGTAAGGCTGGTTGTTGCACCTGATTCATCTGTGGCTACAATGACGACCGTGTAAGGAGATTCAACGTCGTTCTGAATGCAGTTTGCGATAGAAACTTGAATTTCCCAAGCAAGGTTGTCGCGGTTGAAGTTAGAGGTTTGACCGTCGCAAATGCTTAGCAACATGCTAACATCTTGTCCATCTGGATCAATCACATTACCATTGAGAGTGAATTTCAATCCATCGAGTTCCCATTCAGCTTCTTCACCTTGGAGATTCGTATCGATGGTGATGGCTGGAGGCTTGTTCATCTTCTCAATTCCCAAATCGAAGATGAAGTTGTAGTCAAGCATTCCATTTGCTGTTGCCGTGCCTTCAATGTAAACTTCTCCTGGATAGAGGCCAGACATAGATAACTGCATGACGACTCCTGCAGTGTCTACAACGGCTGTTACTTCTGGCCCCGTATTTGTACAGGGTCCATCACATCCCTGAGAATCTCGATCTTCTTGAACGGCGTTTGCCAAAACAGTAAGGCTAGAAGAAACACCTGTTGAAGTCGGCGTGAATTCGATAACATCTCCGTCGCTTGAAAGGACAGCACTGACATCCATTACTTTGGCAAATGTATAGTTTCGATGTTCTTCCGTTTCAGCACCAAATGCATCAACACCAGCGCATTGACCAACAGCAGACGCACCGTTTGCTGTGACATATAGGTCAGCGAACTCATCCATTCTTATGTCCCAACCTGCATCGGTAAAGGCGCATTGCAAACTCCAGCCGCTTTCGTCAACAATCCACATGCCTGCTTCTTCGGTTGCAAGCATCTCTCCGTTGGTTGTTCCAACAGGGATAATCGTGCCTTCTGCAGGTGCTAAGGTACTCCATATAGGGTCATCATTTGTGAATGGCGCCGTGGTTGTGAAGTCGACAAACATATTCCGGACCATTGGATAGGAGCCTAAGGGGTAATCAACATCTGCAACGATTCGCAATCGACCATCAGGTAGAAACTCACTTACAGGTGCTGCAAGATTTTCATTGAGCACTCCATCGTCATAGAATCCCATATCAGAAATACGAAGTCCTTGTTGTACAGGGAAAGTCATCACTAATTGAGCATCGGTGACATTGGTGATATTCATGGCGAGTGTAAAGTTTGAACTTCCTTGATTTGGAAGTTGATCAAAGCGCACGTTGTTGTTTTGATTCTCTGCGATGAGGAGATGGATTTCGAGGTCATCTGTTACGGTTACCGGAACTTCCTTGCATCCATCGCCTGAAAGTGGGCTACTACAGGAGCGCTCCTGTTCATGACCAGTTGGGACAAGGTTGACCTCGTCAAGTGCGATACCGTCTTCAACGAATTCGAGATCGTTCCAATCAACATTGCCTCTGTGTGATGGCCCTTCACGGATACCAAGACGAGTTTCCATGTCAGCAATGCACTTAGGGCCAATCGAGCGAACAGCTTCTCGCTCATCGGTTGAAATCCAGTCATCGTTTCCACCAGGGACTCCTTCGAAGAGACTGTCAAGATTGTCACGCACAATGGCTGATTTACTTCCATTTACCCATGCCTTTGCATCCATGACTCCAGTTGCCCAGTCATCGTTAATGTCGAGCGTGAATAGTGCAAAATCGTATTCAAAGAGGTCTTCGAAGGTATATCCACTGCAATCGACATCGAGATTACCTTGACGCCCTGATGTGCTTTGAATGGTTTCATTTTCGTCCAGTGTGGACATTTCAATCGATGGGCTCACAAGGGCTAGGAGCATCATGATGAGGACGGGTATCATGGTTAGACGATACCGACTTCGTTCATCAATGCTTGGTTACGAACCGTCAAGGAACGAGACTATTGAGCCTACGTTGGAATAGGTAAAGTGGAACAATTGTCCACATAACTGCGGCAATATAGGCTCCAAAAGCGGAAACTCCACGCTCTACTCCGTCCAAGCGGGTTTCGAGAAGATGATGGTACACCCCGTTCGGAGAAAGAAGGTCGAGACGTCCCTCAAAGATGAGATAACCTTGATCTTGTGTATCGCCAACCGCTACACCATTGAGAGCTGCAAGAAGGGTTGTGAATAGGACCCATAGCAAGGTGAAGAGGAACCAAAGTCCAATTGAGAAAGCGATTGCTGAACCTTGTTCTTTTGCAATACTGGATGCGAGTAAAGCGAATACAGTATACCACAGCAGGACCAACATCGCTGCGATGATGTATACTACTGCATCTCCAAGTGGAATCCACATATCACTTCGGTAACCGATAAGAAACATCGACAGAATAAGGAGGATAGCAACTGGGAGCGCAATGCTGCTCCAATGTCCAAAGATCAAGACAATTCCTTGCCTCCATCGAGGCATAGGTTGAGACAGGCGAATTTCGAGAACTCCACTAGTCCGATCACGGCTAATTCCATCATGAGCGATGAGTACAGCAGCCATTGTTCCAGCGAAAACAATCCCAATACTTGCTAAAAACATGGTTTCAGTTGCATCTTCTGGGATTTGGTCAGCAGGCAATTGGATGTTCGGATCTGCAAATCCCCAAGCCATTCCTGGAATAAACAAGAGGAGGATTGGCAGCATGATGAGCATTCGCGTCGAAAAAAGGCGCTCTTTACCAAGGGCGTATGCGAGACGCCACATTCGTTTTGCCGGCGTCACTCTTCCTCACCTCCAATAGGCCGTAATGGAACCATGCTACTCTGTTCAACATCCATGCCAATCGTTTCACGATCTAGTCCAGTAGCTGAGCAAAGCAACTCGATGAGGGTTGGCGGTACAACGCGCCAAGTTGAAATCTGAAAATTCCTCTTAACGAGTTCTTCGAGGAGTCCGGGATGTCCCGATTCTATGACATACCGATGTTCGCTTGCAGTGTCAACGTATTCAAGAACGTTCAATGAATTACTCAACGATTCAGGAATTTCTCTGTCGAGTACAAGTTCGGTCATTTGCTCAAAGCCAAGCGAGGATTGCAGTGATTCAGTTGTTCCATGAGCAAGCAGTTGACCTCGATGAAGAAGGGCGATAGTATCCACGAGATGATCAAGTTCGGTAAGATGATGACTCGATATGAGGATTGAAATTCCTTTACTTGCCAACGAACGCAAGAGTCGTTTGAACGCATCTATCGCGACAGGATCCATTCCATTAAACGGCTCGTCGAGAACTAGAATTTCTGGCGTACCTAGCAATGCAACACCCAATGAAAGACGCTGCCTCATCCCTTGACTTAACGAATCAAGCGACTCATCAATTCGGTTCTTCAAACCCACAATAGCAAGGACGTCCAATGCTGACTGAAGCGAACAACCACGCAAATATGCGAATTCGGTCATAGTTTGACGAATTGTCTGTTGACTTGACCATCGGACTTGTTCCGGCATAAAGCCGACCATTGAACGCAATGCTTCGATCTCAAGTTTAATTCCGTTTCGAGAAGCACTTCCTTCTTCTAGAGGTAAAATCCCACTAATCATTCGCAGGAGAGTGGTTTTTCCAGCGCCATTCGTGCCAACCAAACCAATAATTTCGCCCTTTGGAATCGATAAATCAACGTGAGATATACCAGCGCCCTTTCGCTTTTTTAGTGGATTGTACCACTTCGGGCTTGAGATTTTGTGGCGAAACCCGATGGAGGAGAACTGCATAGCAACCTCGTCCCCCAT
>MDSW01220196.1_pt1 | contig 24632 bp, 24 predicted proteins | sample 811171 | NCBI WGS metagenome assembly MDSW01 (sample SAMN05326641, study PRJNA326480) | marine metagenome | isolation source: seawater | place: Atlantic Ocean: North West | collected 2012 | reverse complement strand
CGCGACGTGGTGCGCCTCGCCAACTATCATCCACGCGTCAACATCCTCAACCCGGGACCGGGCGTCGGCGGCCACTGCATCGCCGTCGATCCGTGGTTCATCGCCGCCTCGGCACCGGAGCGCACGCCGCTGATCCAGACCGCCCGGCGCGTCAACGACGGACGCCCCGCGTCCATCGCCGAGCGCATCGCCAATCTGGCCAACGTCAAGGCCGGCGGCACGGTCGCCTGTCTCGGTCTCAGCTACAAGGCGGACATCGACGATCTGCGCGAAAGTCCGTCGATCCACGTGGTCGAGGAATTGAGGAAACGTATCGCCAATCCGATCCTGGTGGTCGAACCGCATATCGCTGAATTGCCGAACGCGCTCGCATCGCTGGACGGCGTGGCGTTGGCGCCTCTCTCAGAAGCGATTGCCCAATCGGGCACCGTCGTATTGCTGACCGACCACAAGGCGTTCGCCCAGATCACGCTCGACGAGCTTTCCGGCAAGGACGTGATGGACACCCGGGGCGCGTGGAAATCCTGAATTAACTACCGGCGTCCTGCTGTTCCGCTCCTGCCTTGTCGGTGCTGCGCGCTGTTGTCTTACGGCGCTCAGGACCGTCGTATTCAGGATCCTGGCGGCGGCGGCGGTCGGGACCGAAATAGTTCGGCGTGCGGACGAACTGGCGGGGGTTGTCGAGAATGACCTTGATGCGCTGGTAAATCTTCTTCGCCGAAACCGGCTTGGCGAGAAACTCGTTGACCCCGGCATCGCGCGCCGTGACGACGCGGCTGACCTCGGTATGGCCGGTCAGCATGATGATCGGGACGTAGGCGTTGGGGCTGTCGTCGCTGGTCCGGATGACTTTCGTGAACTCGATCCCGTCCATCGGCTGCATGTTCCAGTCGCAAATGACGATGTCGGCATCGAAGTTGTTGAGCGTCTTAAGCGCCGACGCGCCTTCCTCGGCCTCCATGATATCCCGGACGCCGAGCGATTTAAGGATCATGCGGACCAGAAAGCGCATGTGCCGATTGTCGTCGACGACTAGCACGTTCAGGCGTTCGATGTTGTATTCGCTCATACGGTTAAACTGCCATCAACGACCGGCTCAGCGCCATCAATAATATTAGAGTATTCTTTGTATTCATTTACCCTGAACAGTGTGTGACAAGCCCGCGGGACTTGCACGCTTTACTGAATCACCTATTCTTCTTCAGCTCTATAAAGATGAATGCAATGGGAGGCAGGGCAGTAGATGATACAGCTATATACGTGGGGGACGCCGAACGGCCGCAAGGTCTCGCTGATGCTTGAGGAACTCGGTCTCGAGTACCAGACCCACGAAATCAACATTTCCAAGGGTGAGCAGTTCGACCCGGCGTTCCTGGCGATCGCCCCCAACAACCGCATCCCGGCCATCGTCGACGAGGACGGCCCCGGCGGCGAACCGTTGAGCCTGTTCGAGAGCGGCGCGATCCTGATTTATCTGGCGGAAAAGACCGGCTCCGAGCTTTTGCCGACCGACCCCGTCAAACGCGCCAAGGTCATGCAGTGGCTGATGTGGCAGATGGGCGGCCTGGGCCCGATGGTCGGCCAGGCGCATCACTTCCTGTTCAACCCGAAGGAAGTCGTCCCCTACGGGCAGAAACGCTATCACGACGAGACCAAACGGCTCTACGGCGTTATGGACAAGCAACTCGCCGACAATGAGTACCTGGCCGGCGACGACTACTCGATCGCCGACATTGCCTGCTATCCGTGGATTTCCCGCTACGAGCGCCACCAGGTCGACCTGAACGACTTTCCGAACGTGAAACGCTGGTTCGAGAAAGTCGGCGCACGTCCGGCGGTGGAGCGCGGCATGGCGGTACCTTTCCTGAACTGAGCTTGAGAATAAGAACTGAACGATGAGCAACCTTGAACGCCCTGCCGTCAAGCGGGTCCGCGACGCCCTTGTCGCCGCGGGCCTTGAGGACACCGTGATGGAGATGGCGGAAACCGCACGCACTGCGGAGGACGCAGCCGCCGCCGTCGGCTGCGAGCTGGGCGCCATCGTCAAATCCCTCTGCTACAGCGTCGGCAACCGCTTCGTGATGGCGCTGGTTGCGGGCGATCACAGCCTTGCCGAAGACCGGCTGGCGATGTCGCTGAAACTGACCGGTACTGTCCGCCGGCCGCAAGCGTCGGAGGTCAAGGGCATCACCGGCTTCACCATCGGCGGCGTGGCACCTGTCGGACTTTCGCACCCGCTGCCGCTGGTGATCGACGGCTCGCTTAAACGGTTCGAACGGATTTATGCGGCGGCGGGTCATCCGCACTGCGTTTTCGCGATTTCCTTCGACGACCTGGCGCGTGTTACGGAAGGAGTGATTTCGTACACCGTCGCGCAGCCGAACGCGGGGGTCGAGCCCTACCGACCGGCATTCAAACGGTCGCGAACATTTGATAAGGAACCCGGCTAAGGTCGGCGCACCGCAGGCGGCGGGACCATATCGTCCCACCCGTGCATTCCGCTACGCGGCGCGTTGCGCCATCCGAGCCATATACGCATCGCGCGCGGCGAGGAACTGAAGCAAACGACCCGGATACCCCTCGGGCGCCGCTTGCGCGACAGACGGCCGGTTCGACACCCGTGCCCGCCACGCGTTCGTTTTCGGCAAATCCCGCGTCAGGCCAAAATCGCCGATCCGATCGAAGACATCCAGATACCGGAAGATCGTTCCCCATACCCCGTCAATCATATGAAACGTCTCTCCGGCGAAGTACGGGCCTTCGATCTCTCCCTCCATGCGGCTGAACTTGTCGCGCAACGCCAGACGCTTTTCCTCGAAATTCTCAGCGGTCTTCGCATTGTAAAGCGCACCGATGGCGTTCAGCGTTTCCGAGCCGAACTCGATCCAAGAGCGGTGCCGCGCCTTCGATAACGGATCGGACGGATGCAGCGATCCGGGTGTTATCTCGTCAAGATACTCGGCAATGACCTGGCTTTCGAACACGACCGCGCCCTCGGCCTGCAAGACCGGGACACGGCCGAGCGGCGACAGCGCAGCGAACCAAGCGGGCTTGTCGGCAAGATCGATGTAGGTGCGGCGGTGCGGAATGTTCTTTTCATCGAGCACGATAACGGCCCGCTGAACATATGGGCAAAGGTGGTGGCTGATGAGGTGAAGTTCGGACATTTCAAGATCTCTCCATTTACATGCTTTTGCATTTAAATAAGCTGCACACACCTTGAATGTCAATGCAATTGCATGTATTTATTGGAAATGACGATGCCGGACGAAACCACCGAAGCCGCATGGACAAGGCTGATGCGCGCGCAAGGCGCGGCGCTTTCACATGTCGAAGCCGCGTTGAAAGACGCCGGCTTACCGCCACTTGCCTGGTACGATGTTTTGCTGGAAGTCGAACGCGCCGGGAAAGCCGGTATCCGTGCAATCGACCTGCAGCAGAAACTTTTGCTGCCGCAGTACGGGATTTCCCGGCTTCTGAGCAAGATCGAGGCCGCGGGTTATGTATCGAGGCAATCGAGCACGGAAGACGGCCGCAGCCAAGAAATCGTCATTACGGCGGCGGGCAGGCAATTGCGGCGCCGCATGTGGGCGGTTTACGGGCCGGCGATCGAGCAGGCCGTCGGCTCAAAACTGACGGCCCGGGAACGGGAAACCCTGGCGGGGTTACTTGAAAAGCTGACATCGCCGCGTGCCGACGCTTAGTCACATGGCCGCGTCGGGAACGTTTCCGTTTAAATCAGGAACAGCGGCGCGCGGGGCGGCGTGAACATGCGCATCGGATCGCAGAGCCGATAAACGCTCACGAAATGGGTGATCGTACCATCCTGTTCAAGCGGCAGGTCGACACCGTTGATATAGTGATAGCTGCGGTCCTGCGGGGCCAGCGTCCCACTGACGTAACCGATCAGGCGTTCGTCGATCAGCCGGTCCATATAGGCGCGTTCGTGTTTGGTCCAGACGTCGCGGACTTCCGGGATGTCCATGATGTATCGCCCGGTGTAATCGGCGCCCCACCAATCGGCGACTTTGGATCCCCATAATACCCAGCGGAGGTTGGTCGGGTTGCGATGCATCTCAGCCAGCGATATCTGGCCCCACCAGTCCCCCAGTTCGAATAACTTGAAGTCCGCCCAGCGCGGAAACCGGTCGTAGGCCGGCCATTTCGAACGCCACAGGTCGACGAATGCCGCCAGCGGACCGAAGTCGCCGGCGGGCGTCTCCGACGGAAAGGCGCGGTACACCCACGGACCACGATTCTTGATGATCATCGTGCGTCGAGTTCCCTGATTTAGACCCGTAGTATGATTACCATAAATTCAACTAAAATTCGAATGAATGATTATCATGTGACGTCTTTCCCGAGCGGATGGCGCCGTGCCGTCTCGATCAGTAGCGCGCAGATCGCTTCCGCCGCCGGGGTCGGCGTCCGGTCGCGCGCGCGCACGATCCCAATACTGCGTGTCAGGTCCGCGCCCTCAACGGGCAGCATTTTGACCCCGCTCATGTCGAGAACCGGCGACATCATTTCGGTCATCAGGCCGACACCGACGCCCTGCTTCACCAGCGAGACCAACGTCACCGCATCGCGCGTCTGGAAACTGGGGGCGTATTCCACTCCCGCTTGCGCGAAAGCCCGGCGCACCAGCGCCCAGGCGGCAGACTCCGGCGGCATCGACATCAGGTTGTCGGTCGGGATATCCGCCACCGACACGCTGTCCCGTTCGGCCAGCGGATGATCGTCCGGCACCGCGAGGCGGTACACATCTCGCAGCAGTTCGTCGTAAATGAGCGTTTCGTCGCGGGTCACGACCGGCGTCACCGCCAGATCGACTTCGCCGCGCGTCACCCTGTCCAGTACCTGTCCGAAGAAATCGTCGACCAGTACGACCTCGATCCCGGGCCGGCGGCGCTGAAACTCGGCGATCACTTTAGGCAGGAACGCCGCCGCCACGGATGGCGACGCGCCGACCACGACACGGCCGCGGCCGAGATGCGCCTCGTCGCGAAACTCCCGCACCAGATTGCGCATGTCGACAACCATCCGCTCGACCCGGCCCCGCAGCCGCTGCCCGGCATCCGTGATGACGACACGGCGCGTGGTGCGGTCGAACAGCTTGACGCCGAGGACCGCTTCGAGGTGCTGAATGCGGGCGGAAACGCTGGGCTGTGAAATCCCAAGATGCTGCGCCGCTTGGCGGAAACTACTGGTCTCCGCGACGGCGAGAAACGCCTCCAGATCGGCCGGTGAAATATTAATCAGATTCATCTATTAATTGATAAAATAATAATATTTTTATTTCAATCACCCTTCACATAAAGTCCGCTTCAAGGTCCGAGTGCGGGAGGAAACCCAATGACCATAAATGACTTCGATACACGCGCCGCCTGGCGGGTCGACGACCTGGAGGCCGACCGGGGCTGGGAATTCAACGTCGACGACAAGGCGCGCGAACAGATGGCGCAAGCCATCAGGAAGGCGTTCGACCCGGATCGCCCGCTATTCGACTACACGATGGAAGATTTCGATCTGGGGCCGGCGTGGGGCACGATCTCGGCGGCGATTAAAGAAGCATACCACGGCCGCGGCATTGCCCTCGTTCACGGACTGCCGCGCGACGGCATCAGCGAACAGGAATTCGAATTGATGAACTGGGCCATCGGCCTGCATTCAGGCGTCGCCCGGCCGCAGGGCAAGATGACCCAATACATTTCGCCGGTCCGTGACGTCGGCACCAATTACCGCGCGTCCAATGGTCGCGGCTATTCATCCAACGCCAAGCTCGATTTCCACACTGACGGTTGCGATTTCGTGACCCTCGCCTGCTACAACAAGGCCAAGTCGGGCGGCCAGAGCATGATCTCGTCGAGTGTCAGAGCCTTTCAGGTGATGCTGGAAGAACGCCCCGATCTCGCCGAAGTCGCGCATTACGAAAACTACTGCTTCTCCCGCCAGCAGGAAGCGGCGGAGGACGAGGCACCGTTCTATGCTCAGCCGCTGATCGACTTCGCCGACGGGCGCATGTTCGGGAAATGGAACCGCAACCGGGTGCGCTCCGCACAGGAACTGGACGGCGTGCCGAAGCTGACCGAAGAGCAACGCGACGCGATGGAACTGCTGGATCAGATCCTGAGCCGGCCGGAGAACATGTACACCATGTACCTGCAGCCGGGTGATCTGCAGATCCTCAATAACCACGTCATGCTTCATTCCAGGACCGATTATGTCGACTACGACGAACCGGAGAAGAAACGCCTTCTGAGTCGGCTTTGGATGGCCCCGAAAGATTCGGTGCGGTTGCCGGAGAGTTGGGGGCATTTCTTCCGTGCCATCGAACCCGGCACGGTGCGTGGCGGGATCCGCGGACACCATCACGACGAAGCCTGCCGTGCCTTCGAACGCCGTCAGGCCAAGGCGCACGGCATGACCATCGCCCAACCCTGGGACGAACGGCAGAGCGCATAACGGGAGAGATCATGACCAGCACCAAGGAATTCCGCCGGCTTCTGGCACAGAACGACATCATCCGTGCGCCCGGCGTCTATGACGGCATCACCTCAAGGCTCGTCGAACAGGCCGGTTTTCCCGCCGTCTACATGACCGGCGCCGGGACCTCGATGTCGCTGGGGTATCCGGACTTCGGCCTCGTGACCCAGACCGAGATGGTCGCCAATGCGGCCGTCATCGCACGCACCGTGGGGATTCCCGTGATCTCGGACGCGGATACCGGTTACGGCAACGAACTCAACGTGACACGCACCGTCAACGAATACGAACGCGCCGGCGTCGCCGCCATTCATATTGAAGATCAGGTCATGCCGAAACGTTGCGGGCATCTCGAGGGCAAAGAGATCGTGCCGCTGGATGAGTATGTCGCCAAGATCCGCGCTGCCGCCGCCGCCAGGAAAGATCCGGACTTCGTCATCATCGCGCGCACCGACGCCCGTGCGGTAACAAGCTTCGAAGATGCGATCGAGCGCGCCAACGCGGCACTTTCAAACGGCGCCGACGTCGCCTTCGTCGAAGCCGTGCGCACGATGGAAGAAATGTCCGAGGTCCCCAAACTGGTCAAAGGCCCTTGTCTGCTGAATATCGTTTCCGGCGGCCTGACGCCGGACGTGACCCTCGGCGAAGCGCGCGACCTAGGATACAAGATCGCCATCATGCCGTCGTTGCTGACGTCGGCGATCTTCGATACATGCGACTCCGTACTCGCCCGGGTCAAGGAATCCGACGCGCCCGCCGCAAGCACGGCAAGCAGCGGGCCGGGACAGCGCTTCAATCGCTTCCACGGCGAATACTGGAACGGGCTTCGCACCAAGTTCCATTGATCGCGCCGACGCGCGGCCATGCCGCGTTGCGCGGCATCGCATGTGTGAAAATGCCCGTTTCTGCCCGATAATGATGCCGCCCTTTGATGCGGATTCGTCATTAAAGTTGTGAATGAAATGCAGGATTTTCCTTGATCTCAAAGAGAAAGACAGCATCCTATGGCATCGGAAATGACTGTAGCCGCGAATGCTAGAGTCATATGAACGAAGCTACAGTCTTTCATAATGATTACAGGGAGATTCCAAATGAAAAGACGTGATTTCTTGAAAAAGTCGGCTGTCGCCGGCGTGGGCGCCGCCGCAGCAGCCTCGACGCTGTCGGCCCCGGCCATCGCGCAGGCGCGTAAGGACCTGGTGATCGTTTCCACCTGGCCGCGCGACTTCCCCGGCCTCGGCACCAGCGCCCAGCGTCTTGCCGCGCGTATCACCGAAGCCACCGAAGGCGCCATCACGACCCAGTACTTCGCGGCTGGCGAGCGTGTCGGTGCGTTCGACTCTTTCGACGAGGTGGCATCGGGCAACGCCCAGGCCTACATCGGCGCCGACTATTACTGGAAAGGCAAGCACCCGGCGCTGGCATACTTCACCTCCGTTCCGTTCGGCCTCACCTACGCCGAAATGGATGCCTGGATGAAGTTCGGCGGCGGTCAGGAGCTGATGGACGAAGTCGGCGGTGAGTTCGGCATCAAGGGTATCCCCTGCGGTAACACGGGCTGCCAGATGGGCGGTTGGTTCAACAAGGAAATCAACTCGGCCAACGACCTCAAGGGCCTCAAGATGCGTATCCCGGGCCTCGGCGGCGACGTCATGGCCAAGCTGGGCGCTTCGCCGGTCTCGCTCCCGGGCGGTCAGATTTACGAAAACCTGGTGTCCGGCGCGGTCGACGCGACCGAGTGGGTCGGTCCGTGGAACGATTACTTCATGAAGTTCTATGAAGCCGCCAAGTACTACTACTATCCGGGCTTCCACGAGCCGGGCTCGCAGCTCACCATGGGCTTCAACAAGTCCTTCTGGGAAGGTCTGAACGGCACCGAAAAAGCCATCCTGGAAGCTTGCTGCAACGAAGAGAACGCACGTCAGATGGCAGAAACCAACGCCAACAACGGTACGTATCTCTCCAAGCTGATCAACGACCACGGCGTCGTGCTGCGTGGCTTCAACGACGAGATCTACGACAGCTTCGGTAAAGCCGCGGCCGAGGTCTTCGAAGAAACCAAAGCCCACAGCGACCTCGCCAAGCGTGTGCACGATAGCTTCGCAGCCTCGCGCGACGATGTCGGCCGCTGGATGCTCCTCGCGGACGCCGGTTACATTAACCGCCGTAACCGCGTGCTCGGCATCAAGGTCTGATCAACCGACCGGAATAAAAGGGAATGGGATGGGGCTCTGCCCCATCCCGTTGCCTATTGTTTAAAGGATACTAGTCGATGGTGGCGGACGGGACAGAAACCGCAGGCCAGGCGCCCTCAGTCCCTCAGGACAAGGTCGTGGTCTTTGTCAGGATGTTCGGGTGGTTTAACCTGGCATGCCTGCTAGTCTTTCTGATCAACAACTATCTGACCAATTGGCTCGGCCTGCCCGGACCAATGGCCGCGGTCGCCGGTGAGGCCGGCGGGCTCGCCTGGGTGCAGGTAGGTGCATTCCCCGTCGCCTGCGTGATCGCCGCGCTGCTGGTTTTCCAGACGCCCGAACGCGATCTTCGCAAAGACAGCGTTTATATTTCGAACACCAACGTCGTCCTCATCCGGATGGCGTTTTTTATGGTGCTTTACGTGGGTCTTGCCGACGCGGCGATTTCATTCCTCCGTGTCGAAGGCCTGCTGCCCGCCGTCGTCGGCGACAAGATGGCGACGGATCTCGGTATTTCCTCTATTCGCGGCACGTATGTCCATATGCCGCTCATTGCGCTTGCGATCATCACCGGCGCATTCGGCCGGACGCTTGGCTTCCACTGGCTGGCGTTGCTGGCGGTCGCGGCTGAACTGCTGATCGTGATCACGCGGTTCGTATTTTCCTATGAACAAGCCTTCATGGCCGACCTGGTGCGGTTCTGGTACGCCGCGCTGTTCCTGTTCGCCAGCGCGCACACGCTCCTCGAGGAAGGTCACGTCCGGGTCGACGTACTTTATTCCGGCTTCAGTGCAAAGGCAAAAGGCCGGGTCAACGCCTTCGGGTCCGTATTGCTCGGCATCTCGCTCTGCTGGGTGGTGCTCACCATCGGCATGTACGGTAAGACCGGCATCATCAACAGTGCCATTCTCGCTTTTGAAACCACGCAGACCGGCTTCGGTATGTACGTGAAGTACATCATGGCCGGTTTCCTCGGCATTTTCGCGATTTCGATGATCATCCAGTTCGTCAGCTACATGATGGACGCCGTCGCCGACTGGCGCGGCGAGCCGGGCGGACGCGATCACGACGTACACGCGGTGCAATAGACAAGACTGTGAGCTGACGCCCCATGGAACTCTTTTTCGTCGCGCTACTCGTTCTCATCATGGCCTTTGCGCTCGGCTCCGGGTATCCGGTCGCCTTCGCGCTGCCGGGCTCGGCCATCATCACCATCGCCATCGCGGCGCTGTGCGGTTGGCTGTTCGCCGACAACGCGGGCGCGTATTTCGTGCATGGCGGGCCGGTCGAATGGCTGACTGCCGGCGTCACTAACTTCCGCGGCGTCTATTGGGAGGTTGAACGGGATACACTCATAGCCATTCCGCTGTTCATCTTCATGGGAATCATGTTGCAGCGTTCGAAGCTGGCCGAAGACCTGCTCGTCACGATGGCGCAGATGTTCGGTCCGGTACCGGGCGGCCTCGGCATTTCGGTGATCTTCGTCGGCGCCCTGCTCGCCGCGACCACCGGCATCGTCGGCGCGACGGTCGTCGCCATGGGCCTGATTTCCCTGCCGGCGATGATGCGCAACAAGTACTCGGACGCGGTCTCGACCGGCACCATTGCGGCATCGGGTACGTTGGGCCAGATCATTCCGCCGTCGATCGTGCTGATCATTCTTGCCGACCAGCTCGCCAGCGCTGTCGACCAGGCGTCGACCGGCCGCAAAGAGCTGTTCAAGGAATCGACCGGCGACCTGCTGATGCCGTCGGCGTTCGACATCACGTCGACCAGCGCCGGTGAAATGTTCCTGGGCGCGTTCGTGCCGGGTCTCGTCCTGGTCGGGCTCTACATGGCGTATATTCTTTTCGTCGCTCTGGTCCGTCCGAGCGCGGTGCCAACGGTTCCCTACGACGGCAAATACGACCTGAATTTCTTCAAGAAAGTGCTGCTGACGCTGGTGCCGCCTTTGACGCTGATCTTCCTGGTGCTGGGGTCGATCATCATGGGCATCGCAACCGTCAACCAGGCCGGCGCCATCGGCGCCGCCGGTGCGCTGTTCATGGCCGGTTACCGTCTCTATGACGGCCGCAAGGATGCCTACTGGCCGGCCATACTGGGTGTCGTTTCGGTGGTCTTGATCTTCGTCGTGCTCGCCAACTACGATATGAACATCAAGCTGATCAACTCGGCGAGCGATGCCATCGGCATCACGCTCGGCCTGCTGGCCGCCGCCGGTCTCGTCGCCGGCCTGATCTGGAGCGGCTACCGCGCCTACAAGATCGAGGACACGCTCAGAAGCGTGATGCTCGACACCGCCAAGACGACCTCGCTGGTGTTCATCATTCTGCTTGGCGCTGCCATGCTGACGGCCGCGTTCCGCGCCTTCGGCGGCGAAGAGCTGGTAAAGGATTTCCTGCACGGCATGCCGGGCGGGTTCTGGGCGCAGTTCATCATCGTCATGGCGGTGATCTTCATTCTCGGTTTCTTCCTCGACTTTATCGAGATCGCTGTGGTCGTGGTGCCGATCGTCGCACCGATCCTTCTGATGGACCCGGCCGCCAACGTCACCGCCGTGTGGCTTGGGGTGATGATCGGACTCAACATTCAGACATCGTTCCTGACGCCGCCGTTCGGCTTTGCGCTGTTCTATCTGCGCGGCGTGGCACCCACTGCGGTCAAAACGATCTCGATGTACAAGGGCGTGATACCGTTCATCAGCCTGCAACTGCTGGCGCTCGTCATCGTCGGCTTCACGCCGCAACTGGTGAACTACCTGCCGACGCGGCTGTCGCTGACCAGCGAGACCGCGCCCCCGCCACGTAACCCGGCGCTTCAGTTCTGCATCGAGGAGTATATGTTCCAGCAGTACGACGCCAAGGGTGATGAGATCAGATCGGCGATCGCCGATGCCCGGAAGCTCGATCTCTCGATGCTGCCGGAAGCCATGCAACAGAACCTGACCGCCAGCTTCGACAAGGCGGAGAAAACCTTCGAGATGGTTGAAACCATCCGGGAAGCGGAAAAGGCGGAGCAGGCGTACGCAAAGGATTACAAGAGCCTGCACACCGAAGTCCGCGCCCTGCAGGCGACGATCCGCGACGACGGTAAGGAGATCAAGGCCCTCGAGACCGAACTGCGCCGTCTGCCGAAGGGCGATGAATACAACGTCCAGCGCGAAAAATGGCAGCGGAAAATCGAAGAAGACAAAGCCGAGATCGAACAGCTGAAGACGCAGATCCCGGAAGAGTGGCAACAGAAGTACAAGGAATTTTCAGCACTCGACAAGAAGCACACGCTGGCCCGGAATCTCTATCGCCGCAATGTCGATCAGGCGTTCGAACCGGTGCGCGATCTTTCGGTGATGCTGTCTTCGACCGAAGCGTATGCAGCGCTTGAGAGCGACTTCAAGCAGATCGGACAGGACCTCGCATCCGGCGATCCCGCCAAGGCGCTTGAAAGCGTCGACGCGATCCTGCCGAAAATCCGCAGCCTGCCGGGCAGCTACGAGCTGGACCGGGCCGTGGTGGAGGTGCAGCGCGCACTCAAACGCGATCCGGTAAAGATGGAAGACGCCATTGCCGCCTTCCAGAAGGCCGAAGAGGCATACCTGAGCTCCCTCGAATGGCGCAAAGTCGCGACGGAGCAGCTGAAGCCGGGGATCGACGAATACGTCCAGGCGATCCAGCACACCATCGGGCTGCGTATGCTCGATAAGATGCCGCAGGACGTGGCCCTCGACGTGGCGTCGTGCCGCGCCGGTCACCGTGATCTGTCGCTGAGCTTCTAGGACCTGCCGCCCGGCTTCGGCCGGGCGCAGGACGCACTTCATGAGCGGCATTGTCATTGCAGCGTTGTGGATGGTCGGCGCGCTGTTCTCGTTTCTGTCGATGGCCATCGCCGGTCGTGAGCTTTCAGTCGAACTCAACACGTTCCAGATCCTGTTTTTTCGCAGCGTCGTCGGGCTGCTGATCATCGTGGCGGTTCTGACGCACGCGGGCTGGAGCAAGGCGCGGGCCAGCAACTGGAAACTTCACCTGGTCCGGAACAGCGTCCACTACGTCGGTCAGTTCGGCTGGTTCTTCGCCATATCCATGATCCCCCTGGCCCAGGTGTTCGCCATCGAATTCACGGTGCCGATCTGGACCGCCGTGCTGGCGCCCTTCCTGTTGGCGGAGCGCCTGACGGCCGTCCGTGCGCTTGTCATCGCCATCGGCTTCGCGGGTATTCTCATTATCCTTCGCCCGGGCATGGTACCGCTCGAACTGGGTACCGCCAGCGCGCTGATGGCTGCGGTTGGATACGCCCTTTCGCATACCCTGACCAAACGGATTACGCGGACCGACACGCCGCTTGCCGTCATTTTCTACATGACCCTGATGCAGCTGCCGATGGGTGCTATTCCGTCGGTTCTCGATTGGACCACGCCCAGCCTCGGGATGCTGCCGTGGCTCGTCATCGTCGGTGCGACGGCGTTGAGCGCGCATTACTGCATGGCCCGCGCATTCGCCCATGCCGACGCCATGGTCGTGGTGCCGATGGATTTCCTGAGACTGCCGCTCGTCGCGATGATCGGACTGATGTTCTACGCCGAGCCGCTGGATCCGTGGGTCTTGGCCGGCGCCGCGGTCATCTGCGGTGCAATCTTCCTCAATATCATGTCGGAGCGGAAAAGCTGACCGATCAGACGACCGCTCCCTCCCCCTCCGGTCGCATTTCCCGCTTGAGATCGGACGGGCTCATCCCGTACTGGCGCTGGAAAGCCCGGGTCAGGGCTTCGGGACTGGTATAGCCGTAACGCCGCGCGACCGCCTGCACTCGCCCCCCGCGGCCCAGATCCTGCCGCGCCAATGTCATGCGCCAATGGCGCAGATAAGATTGCGGGGTGCGGTCCACGAGCTCCCGAAACACATCGCAGAACCGGCTCAATGACATGCCGGCGACCTGCGCCAGATCCTCGTTCCGCCACGGCCGGCCCGGGTCGTCATGCATGGCGACGATCGCGCGGCTGATCTTGGGATTGGCAAGCCCGGCGATCAGGCCCGGTTCGGTCGTGCCGCGCACCATTTGCGCCCGCAGGATGCGGATCACCAGCACCTCGGCGAGACGGCTCATCGCCGAACCGCAGCCACAACGCGCCGCTCTCGCCTCGGCCAGAAAGACGTTGAGCAACTGCGCTGTATCCTCGTCATCGACCGGCAATGCGAGTGTCGAAGGTAACGCCGCCAGCAAAGGATTGTCGTTGCCACCCCAATCGACATTGGCTTCGACCAGTACTTTCTCACCGACCGGTTGAACGACGGCCCGGCCGGTTGGCGAAAACACGACCCGGGTCGGCGTGCCGTCCGACGCCGCGCCGAGCACACGCATGTTGCCCTCGCCCGGCGCGCACACGCCGACGCGAAGCGTAAACCTTTGAATCAACGCGGAAAGTCGATCGTAGCGCATTTCAGGTGTCCTGATCAGATATTTTGTAATTTTAAGATCATATCACCGGATATGATGACGGACAATTCTGATTGATTCCTTTCAACCCGGAGACCCCGATGCTCATACCCCGCCAGAAAGTTCCCGCCCTCAAACTCGATACGCTCGACCACGGCAAATTCGATCTGGCCGAAGACGGCGCAGAACGCGGCACGGTGATTTGCTTCTACCGTGGTCTGCACTGCCCGATCTGCGCCAACTACCTAAGCGAATTGGCAAAACGCACGTTTGAATTCGCCGAGCGTGGCGTCAAGACGATTGCCGTCAGTTCCGACACCGAGGAACGCACCCGCGCCATGCAGGCCAAGGTCGGTTCGGACACGCTCAGGTTCGGTCACGGCCTGACCCTCGCCAACGCCAAGGAATGGGGACTTTATATCTCCGCCGGCATCGGCAAGACGTCGATCGGGATCGAAGAACCGGCACTGTTCTCCGAACCGGGACTGTTCATGGTACGCCCTGACGGCACGCTCTATTACGGGTCGGTCCAGACCATGCCGTTCGTCCGTCCCCACTTCTCGGAGCTGGTCGCCGCCCTCGACATCGTCATCGAGCGCAATTACCCCGCGCGGGGCGAGTACACGGGCGCTGTCTGAGCGGAACAAGCACCGATCCACGTCATAAAACGCCAATAACGGCGCCGCCGGGCAAACAAACAACCGGCGGCCCGCTTCCGTTTGAAATTTTATGTTTAATTTTCAGCATGTGACCCGGGTCACAGCCGTCATCCAGGGTGCCGTATATGGTTGGTTAATAGGTCGGGTAATGAACCTACCTAATTTCTCGACGATGAGATAACCCAGGTCCTCAGGCCCCAACGGGCCACCGGATCGCATTTTTTGCCGATGGCGCCCGATGCTGATGACGAATGTACTTCTGATTGACGATGACGCCCTGTCGCGAAGAGTGGTCCGGACGATGCTGGAAGACCTTGCCTGCGACGTGACCGAGGCCGAAGACGGCGCCGTCGCGTCATCCAAAATGGAAGGACGCGATTTCGACCTCGTCGTCACGGATATTTTTATGCCCAACCAGGATGGAATCGAGACGATCCGCAAGATCCGCCGGGCCCGAAACGACGTCTGCATCCTGGCAATTTCCGCCGATGAGGCCAATGTCGATGTCAACTATCTGAAAATGGCCGAGCGCATCGGCGCCGATTATTCGCTCAGCAAACCCATCAAGAGCGAGCAACTCAAGGGCATCATCGGCAATCTCAAGGTAAGCGTCTAACCGCCGCGCTCGTAGCGGAGCGGCACGATCCGCTGACTTTCAATGGGCGGGCGGCTGAGATTGCTCGTCTTTTGCCGGCGGCCCAGCGGCTTCGGCGTTGGAATTACATCCTTGTAGTCGAATTGCGAGAGCAGATGGCTGATACAGTTTAGCCGGGCACTCTTCTTGTGGTCGGACGGCACCACCCACCAGGGACTTTCGTCGGTATCCGTGTGTTCGAACATGATGTCCTTGGCGGCGGAATACTCGTTCCACAGGCTCCGTGCCTTCAAATCCATCGGGCTCAGCTTCCAGTACTTGGTCGGATCCGCCAGGCGCGCCTGAAAGCGGCTTTCCTGTTCTTCCGCAGACACCGAGAACCAGTACTTGATCAGTCGGATCCCGGAACGCATCAGCATGCTTTCGAATTGGGGGACCGCGCGCAGGAATTCCCAATATTCCTCGTCGCTGCAAAACCCCATCACGCGTTCAACGCCGGCCCGGTTATACCAGGAGCGGTCGAACAGCACGATTTCACCCGCCGCGGGCAGCCGCGCCACGTACCGCTGAAAATACCATTCGGAACGTTCACGCTCGGTCGGTTTGCCAAGAGCCTCGATCCGCACGACGCGCGGGTTGGTGTGCTCGGTGATTCGCTTGATGGTGCCGCCCTTGCCGGCGCCGTCACGACCTTCGAACAGGACCGCAACCTTCAGCCCCTCGACCCGGACCCACTCCTGCAGCTTGATCAGTTCGACCTGCAGTCGGCGCAGTTCCTTGTCGTATACCTTACCCTTCAGCTTTACGGGATTCTTCACCCTTGCGGGTTTCCCCATATTGCTCCCCGATTTTGCTTGTGCCTTTGTATTGCCACGCGCCACGGCTCTACTCCTTAGTTGCAAGGATGGTGCGCCAACCGGGGGGCGGGAATCAAGGTAGATACCGCGTTGCGGAGACCGAATGAACGTCGTATTTACGGCCCCGTGCAGACATCGTACCGTTCGTTGATCTTGCAGCGGCAGCGCCCGGAAAGGAAAACAAGAGACCGACCATGGGAATACCGATCAAGCGCATCGCCAGGTTAATCGCGGCCGCCGCCGTCTTCATCATCCTTCAAGTGGTTCCGGGTTCCGCTTCCGAAACGCTGGAAACCCCGGCGGGACCGGTCATCCTGACCGTCGAAGGCAACATCAAAATCGCCAATGCCGGCAAAGAAGCCCGCTTCGACCGCAACATGCTGAAAGCGCTGGGCATGCACACTCTCAAGACCAGTAATCCGTTCGATTCCGGCACGCATATCTATGAAGGCATTCTTCTTAGCGACCTGCTCAAGCGCGTGCAGGCGGACGGCAAGGTTCTTGTCGCATACGCCCTCGACGGCTACGCGGTGGAAATCCCCGTCGCCGATCCGATGGAATACCCGGTAATGCTGGCCATGCTATGGAACGGAAAGGAAATGACTGTCCGCAACAAAGGACCGATCTGGTTGGTTTACCCCATCGACAACTACAGCGAACTCAAAGACGAAAAATACAGCAGCCGCAGCGTATGGCAGTTGGAACGTCTGATCGTCGAATAATTCAAAGACACCGTTTCTTCCGGGCAATCACTTGGCGCATCAAAAAACAAACCGAAGGCTTCCCATTATATTCAGCCTGCTGACAGCCGCGTTTCTGCTGCTCAGCATCGCATCCGGCGTGGCCGCGGTTTCGGCGCTCCGCCAACTCAAGGAAGCCAATTACGACAGCAGCGGCATCGCCGCGGTGCAACTCCGGCTCCATTACGACCTGCTGCTCTCCGAACTCAGACTGCTCGAGCTAAGCGAACCGGAAGCGAACACGCAAAAGGCCATACTGCAGTACGACATCGTCTATCAGCGGCTGCACAGCCTTCCGTCGCGGCCGCCATATGACACGACATTGACCGCGATGGACCGCGAACTGCTTGCACGTATCACAGCCGAGACCGACGCCCTCGCGCCGGCATTCGATGCTGCGTCCACCTATGGCGCAGAAAAATTACAGGGCGTGTGGGCGCGCCTCAATCGCCAGGCCGACGAGGTGAACCTGCTGATGGGCCGTATTCTGGATCAGATGCGTACCTACCGGGTCGCGCGCCGGTCCGACATCATCGGCTCAACCTGGTCGCTCATTCTTTCGGCGCTCGGACTAGTGATGACCGGGGGGCTGTTCGCCTTTCTGCTCTGGCGCAGCCAATCTCACCTTCGCCAGCAGAATGCCGAGCTTGAATCCCTAACCATGCAATTGACCAAGGCCGACCGGGCGAAATCCGAATTCCTCGCCTCGATCAGCCATGAGCTCCGCACCCCGTTGAATGCGATTATCGGCTTTTCGGACATGCTCAAGAACGAGGTGTTCGGCACCATCGGGGACAAGCGATACACGGAGTATGCCGACGACATCAATCTGTCCGGCGGGCATCTGTTGAACTTGATCAACGACATTCTCGACCTCTCTAAGATCGAAGCAGGTCAGTTCAAGGTCGTCCCTGACAATGTCGAACTTTTCAAGGCGATCACCGAGGCGGCGCGGATCGTCGATCTCAGCGAAGACCGCACCCATTCGCGGATATCGATCGACGTCGCCGAAGACCTGACACATGTCTATGCGGATCCGCGAAGTTTCCGGCAGGTTCTGATCAACCTGCTTTCAAACGCCTACAAATACTCAACCGCCCCCGAACAGATCGACGTCGTCGCCCGCCCCGCTGATGGCGGCGGTGTCGAGATTCGCGTGAGCGACCGCGGCATCGGTATCCCCGAACAGGACCTGGAATTGGTCATGCAGCCGTTCGGTCAGTCGCGGCGCAACAGCGACCAGACCCACGAAGGCACGGGGCTCGGGCTTGCGTTGAGCAAACAACTTATCGAACTGAACGGCGGAACGCTTCGTCTCGAAAGCCGTCTCGGCCATGGAACGACCGTGTTTCTGTGGTTGCCGGATCAGCCGCCCGGCAACGCCTGACTTCTTGCATCGCATGTCGACTAAAAGGATTGGGGTCAACGCTTAACCCAATGATCAAGGCTATCCACAGGCAAATTCTGGCATCATAGTAGCCTTAATCTATCCGTATGACGGCGTGGTGACAGAAAGCCGATATGAGCAGTTCGACTGGCGACAACCGTTTCACACGAACCTTATCAATACCGGATCAGGACACCCTGCCGGGCGATTTGGCTCCTGTCTGCCAATACTGGAACAGGCTCTGCGGGGAGCGATCCATGCCCGCTTGGGCGGAGTGGGATTGGTCTCACGTATCGCCGAATATCAAGTCCTGGTGTGCCGTGATCGAAGTAAGCCCCTATCCCCTCGACTTCATCTACCGTTTTTCGGGCGAAGGCAGAAGCCGATTACTAGGAAATGACTATTCGGGCCAATCCGTTCTCGACATTAAGCCCGCTGTCATGTCGAACAAAATTCTCCAGGAATATGCGACGGTCGTGGAACGGCGCGCGCCGCTGCTTGTGAGCACCTTTGGCTTCGGACAGTCGCAGAATCGTGCTTACAACCTGTTGCGCCTGCCGTTCGGCCACGGTGAACAGGTCGAACATATTCTGTCCGCCTGCTCGCAGGAAGACACCGACCTATCCGCAATCAAAGCGTTGTTCAATTCTCACAACGGCGGCAACACCGAATAACCGCCAAACGGTTCGCCCCACCTGACCGTTGCCATCCGCTTTACCATTCACCTACCGCGTCAGGCGCTCCACAACGCGGGGCGAAGGTACTATTGTGGACGCCGGCTGACACGCCCAAGCAAGGTGCCCCGGGCGCAACAAGCAGCCATGTCACGAACGATCGAAAGTCCAGACAATGCCTACCGCCAAGATCTACGGCCTCAGAACCGAAATCGAACCGGTCCAGGATGCCATGTCCGACGCCATCCACGACTGTGTTGCCGAGGCTCTCAGTTTCCCCAAGGAAAAACGCCTGCAGCGCTTCATCCTTCTCGACGAAAAGGACTTTCGTTACGGCGAAGGACGGACGAGCAAATACACCGTCATCGAGATCGCGTTCTTCGAGGGCCGTTCGACCGAGACCGTCAAGAACCTGATCAATATGCTTTACGAGCGCGTTCCCGCGGCAACCGGCATTCCGCGCGAGATGATCGACATCATCATTCAGGAAGTCCCCAAGACCCGCTGGGGCCTGATGGGGCGGATAGGCGACGAACAAGACTTAGGCTACGACGTCTCGGTTTGACCCGCGTCGCCGGGTCAGCAGAGGCCGAGTTCCCGGGCTTTTATCTGTAGCGCCACGTATTTGGAATAAGCACGGTTCTGCGACAGACCGCCACCCAGGAACCAAAGCCCCTGCTGCGGTGTCGGTCTGAACATGTTGCGAAGTTCGCCCTGCTCGTCCAGGCCCCAAATCGGGCCGACACGCTCAGCGATCGTCTTGCCCAATAACTGCGCCACGAGGTCTTCCTGCTTTTGAAATCCCGTCGCGGTGACGACCAGATCCGCCTTTTCGATCCGGCCGTCGCGCATCAGCAAGCCGTCTTCGACAAACCGGTCGGCATCGTCCCATTGCAGGACGCCGATCTTTCCCTCCGCGATCAGATCGGAACAACCGCAGTTCAGGTAGTACCCGCCGTGACGGGTGCGAAGTTGCATCTGATGACCGCAATCTTCGGGCCCGAAGTTTATCTTAAAGCCCTGCCTGACAAGTCCGTCGAGCAATTCGCGGTCGTGTTCGGCGGCGCGCGCGGTGTTCTCCCTCAAACCCTGTTTCAGGAGCGTGAACGTCGGCGACATCGCCATCAGGTCGGCATCCTCGGTCGAAAGATCGCCGCTCAGATAAGGCGCGTCCCCCTGTGACGACGCCTCGAGTCCGATAACGGTGGTCGAGCCTCGTTGGATCATCTGTACCTCTGCACCACTGAAGTGCAGGTCCTGCGCGCAGTCGTGACCGCTGGTGCCGGAACCGAGCACGAGCGCCTGCCGCCCGCGATAAGGTGTGCCCGTCCGATAGTCGGCGGTGTGCAGAACCTCGCCTTTGAACGTGTCGAGACCCGGAACCTTCGGCGCGACCTTGTTGCCGGACACCCCGTTGGCCATGACAAGATGGCGCGGATGCAACGCCCGTTCGCTGCCGTCGGCGCGGCGCACCGTCAGATTCCAGACGCCGGTATCGTCGTCGAAACGGCCACGCGTCAACTCGGTACCCGTCCAGACATTGCATTCCATCGCCGTCGCGTAAAACTCGATGAAATTGGCGAGCATGTCCTTGGAGATGTAACGCGGCCAGTTCGGCGGGAACGGAATGTAGGGAAAGTGGTTTTTGTCGACTTGGTTGTGCAGCGCCAGCGAGTGATAGCGATTGCGCCAAACATCGCCGATGCGCGGTGTCCGCTCGACGACAAGCGTGTCGACGCCGAGCAACCTGAGCCGTGCCGCAAGCGTCACGCCGAACTGACTTCCGCCCATTATAACGACGGCAGGCTCGCGGTCCTCGAATGCCTGTTCCCTGGCGCGCAGATCCGCCCAGTTGTCACCACCGAAGTTGCGCGAATAAGCGGCGCCGGCTGGACGGCGGTCGCCGATCGGCTCCTCGTATCCCTTGATCTCGCTCAACGAACTTGAAAATACCCATGCGCGCCCAGGGGTGTCGACCGGCAGGCGCAAAATGCCATGGCACCGCCCCGCATCGGTCTCGAACGCGAAAATCGCTTCCGTCACTTCCGTGCCGAGCCGCCGCACCCGCCGGGGCGATTTGCGTCCCTCGGCGATTTCGAAATTGCGCGCATGGACCTTTGGCTGTGCCTGCAACAGGCCGCCGACGACATTGTCACGCCCTTCATGGGGTGAAATCGCCCATGTAAAAGCGAGCATGTCGCGCCAGTAACACGCCGGTTGGAACATGGCCTCCAGGGCCTCGCGGTCGCAGGCCCTGAGGGCCGTCTCGAAGCGGTTTAACCAGATCGTCGCGGTTTCGGCGTCAGCCGTCGTGATAGAGTTCATCGGCTATCTATCCTCTCGATGCACGGCACCTCGCCGGAGAGCGTGTTCGAGATATCCCGCCGGGTCCGACGGGCTTGCAAGACCAGAGTTATTCGGTTGGATCAGGGTAGTGACCGGACGCGGACTTGTCACGCCGACCCTACAACAAGAAAGCCCCCGAAGGGGCTTTGGATATGGCGGAGGGGAAGGGATTCGAACCCTCGATACAGTTTCCCGTATACTGGTTTAGCAAACCAGCGCCTTCAGCCACTCGGCCACCCCTCCACTCGGGCCCGGGCGGCCCCACAGATTGCGGAGTTCGACCGGAAAAGACGGCGGGAATGTACGGGCTCGGCTACCCGGCGTCAACCACGCTAAACCCGTCCCCGCCCCCCTTGGGCGGAACGATTGTCCCCTTGCCAAACCGGTCTTGGCGGACATCATAGGACCACCTGCCCCGATTGGAGAACCTCTTGTCCGCCACCCCCGAAACACCGCGGGAACCTGCCGCCGAGGCCGAGGGGCCGCCCACCCGGCCGTTAAGCCGGCTTGCGGTCGTGCTGCTGATGGCGCTCGGCACCCTGGGGCAGTTGGCCCTCAACGTCGTGTTGCCGTCCCTGCCTGCGATCGGTGTCGAGTTGAACGTGGCGCCGGGCGGCGAACGCCTGGTGCTTTCGGTGTTCCTGATCGGATTCGCGAGCGGTCAGCTGCTGGTCGGGCCGTTGTCGGACCGCTTCGGCCGGCGCCGCATCTTGATCCCCGGCCTGGCACTTTACGCCCTGCTGGGCGGTGCCGCCGCGCTGACCGCATCGATCGAGTGGCTATTGGCGGCCAGACTTTTTCAGGGACTGGGGGCGGCGGCGGGTTTCGTCATTGCCCGCGCGATTGCCCGGGATGCCTTCCACGGCGCCGAACTTGTGAAGGTCTTCGGCCTTTTGACGCTCACCATGGGAATCACGCCAGGCATCGCGCCCATCGTCGGCGGGTTCTTGCAGGACTATGTCGGTTGGGAAGCCAACATGGCGGTCACCATGGTGATGGGTGCGGCGATGTTCGCGTTCTGCTTCGCCGCCATGCCGGAAACGGGAACGCCCAGCAAGCAGCGAATTTCGGCGACCGGCGTTGCCTACAATTACGTCTCGATCTTCCGCGACCGCACGTTCCGCCGTTTCGCCGTCACCAATGCGTTGACCCTCGGCTCCCTCTACGCCTTTCACGCGGGCGGTCCCGAATTGATGATCAATCAACTGGGCCTGCGCCCGTCGTCGTTCGGCTTTGTCGCTTTCCTGCATTCAGCCGCCTACATGTTCGGCGCGGCAACGGTTTCCGCATTGAGTGCGCGGATCAGCAACACGTCCAGGGTCATCGTCCTGAACGCGCTGGTGATGTTCGGATCCGGTTTGGCGATGCTGGCGCTCAGTCTCAGCGGGCACGCCACCGTCGTCACCATCGTGGTCTTTATGGTTTGTTTCGGGTTTTCGCTCGGCGTGATCCTGCCGCTCGGCGTTGCCGGCGCGCTGAGCCCGTTCAAGACCTCGGCCGGCACCGCGACGGCCCTGCTGGGCGCCCTTCAGATGTCGGCCGGTGCCGCCGCCAGCGCCGTCGTCGCTGCCTTTCCGGATGTGCCCGGAATAGCATTTTCAGTTGTTATCATGGTAATGACGGCCGCCGCCGCGCTCAACGCGCGTCCATCGAAGACCGAAACCGCACGCGAGGAGACCCCACATGACTGAGACCCTCCAGGACCTGATCGCCGCCCGCTTTGCGGAAGATACCGGCATCGGCAAGGGCCGCCCTGCCGAGGGCACCCATGCGCAGCAGCTCAGGCACCGTTCGCGTCGGCGGTACGCGGATAAACCGGTTCCGCAGGAAACCCTCGACATCCTTTATGCCTGTGCTCTGTCCGCACCGGCCAAATCCGATCTTCAGCAGGTCTCGATCATTCAGTTCGACGATCCGGAGCTGCGCGCGCGCGTCACGGACCTGATACCGTCCATGCCTTGGATCAAGCAGGCGCCCGTTTTTCTGTTATTTTGCGGAGATGGACGCCGCATCCGAAAGGTATGTGAACTGCGCGGCACCAGCTTCGCCCACGAACCTCTCGATGCCTTCATGAACGCCGCTGCCGACACGGCGATCGTGATGATGAACTTCATCGTTGCTGCGGAGGCCGAGGGCCTCGGTTGTTGTCCGATCAGCGCCGTGCGAGAGAAGAATGAGGAGATCGCGGCACTTGCGGGTCTGCCTGAGGGTGTGTTCCCGTTCGCCGGTCTCTGTGTCGGCCACCCCGCCGACGACCCATGGATCAGCGTCCGCCTGCCGATGCGGCTGACCGTGCACAAGAACACCTACGACGACAGCGATCTCACCCGGGAAATCGAAAGCTACGACCGCCGGCGTTCCGAAGCCAACCCCTATGGCAAACAGCGCGAGCCCGAACGCTTCGGCAAGAAAGGCAACTATGGGTGGTCCGACGACAAGGCACGGCAAACCGCAAACGACGAACGCCCAGGCTTTCACGCTTTCATTCGCCGGAACGGGTTTGATCTCTGATTTAAATAATCGTTTAAGTTGTTAAATGTTACTTTTCAGACGAATGCGCATAAAGTAGATTTACATATGCCAATACTCGTGATGAGGGTCCGCGAATGGCACATGTATCGGAAATGCTCCACCTGGGAAGGAGAACTTACATGGGAAATTTCGATGTCTACAGCGTACCCGAGACTCGCAAGCGGCCACCGCGCTCCGTACTTCGCGGCAGCGTGGGACCGAATGCCCGGAACGCGCCGGAGGACCTTCAGATCATCACACGCACCCTGGCGGCGGCCGGGCTGCTGGACGAGAATGCGCCGCCAGCCCTCGCCTATCAGGCAATCTTCACGGCGATCCGCCACGTCAGGCGGACACTGAAAAGCACCACCGACGGCGACACGATCGCGCCAGGTGACGATACCGAACGCGCCGTCCGCCGCGCAATCGCGACCGGACGTCTGGCGCTGTCGCATCGGGCGGTGCAGCAGAGCACCGCCCCCAAGGGAACACGCAAGATCATCGATGCGGGCATGAAGAGAGCGCTGCAACGGCTGAGCGGCCCCGAAGGGTCGAGGACCGACGGCGCCCCCGAACGCCGCGCGCTTTTACCCACGATCGATCCCGACACCTTTCGTGCAAACCGTCGACTGGCGGAGGCCCTGACTAACGGTGGAAAATTACCGGGGCTGGAACTCATTATTGCCGAGACCATCCGCGAAGGCGGCAAACGGGGATTCACCGACGTTAGAGACTTCGTTCGGGTGCTTGAGCGT
>MDSW01040084.1_pt1 | contig 24641 bp, 12 predicted proteins | sample 811171 | NCBI WGS metagenome assembly MDSW01 (sample SAMN05326641, study PRJNA326480) | marine metagenome | isolation source: seawater | place: Atlantic Ocean: North West | collected 2012 | reverse complement strand
GCGAACGGCTGCCCGTGGGACGACTGGACTTGCATCTATGCCGCGAAAGGCGGTCACCTTGAGGTGCTTCAGTGGGCGCGCGCGAGCGACCCTCCCTGTCCGTGGGACTCGATTACTTGCACCTATGCCGCGAAAGGCGGCCACCTGGAGGTGCTGCAGTGGGCGCGCGCGAACGGCGCTCCGTGGGACATGTGGACTTGCCGAAAAGCAGCGAAATACGGTCACCTGGAGGTGCTGCAGTGGGCGCGCGCGAACGGCGCTCCGTGGGACGCGAGGATTTGCCACGAAGCCGCGGTATACGGCCACCTGGAGGTGCTGCAGTGGGCGCGCGCGAACGGCGCTCCGTGGGACATGTGGACTTGCCGCGTAGCCTCGTTAGGCGGCCACCTGGAGGTGCTGCAGTGGGCGCGCGCGAACGGATGTCCGGAGTTTGACGATGACAGCGCGCGCGCGAACGGATGTCCGGAGTCAGACCCAGACCGAATCAGTTTTGATAGCGAATTCTTACGAACGCACTGCTTTTCTGACAATGACAGTACTGACAGCGAAGATGACGATGACAGTGTTGACAGCGAAGATGACGATGACAGTGTTGACAGCGAAGATGACGACGACAGTGTTGACAGTGAAGATGACGACGACAGTGTTGACAGTAGCACGCCCGGGCGGTGACGCGGCGGTGGAACGAGCGTCACCGCGGCGGCGACCCGCGTAGGAGAGTGAAGACGAGAAGAGTTCAATCGAACACGACGCACGACAGCACGAGCACGACGCGCACGACAGCACGAGCATCTCCATGATCCGAGCCCGACGACGAGGCGTACGGTAGAGACTCTCGTGACGCGAACTTTGAAAATGCATTCTTTTTACAAAACGTGTCCGTCCCGCGCTCGTCCGCGTTCGCTCCCGACACATAATACACTCGTGCGCACTGTACACGACGGCTCCTCATCACTTCGCCGCGCAGCACGCCGACGCGCCGTCCTCCTTGCTCCCCGCGACGTCCGGCGGCGGCAGATCGTTCCCCGGGTTCCCCTGAAAGAACCCGTCGGGCTTGAAAGAGAACCCGACGTGCTCCGCGTTCATGCACGGAAAATCCTCCGGCCTCGGGACGTGCGCGACGCCGAACGCGTGCCACAAGACGACGTCCTCGCCCTCGCCCTCGTCCCCCAACAACGATCTGTCGTCCTTCGTCCACGCGGGAAGACCCTGCCCCGCCGCGCCCTGCGGCGTGAACTCGCCCGCGGGAAACCGCTCGTCGTCGCGGTGCGGCGTGACCCACAGATTTTTCGTCGCGAACGCGCCCTTGGTCGCCACCGCGCACGCGCCGCCCGTCAGCAACGTCGGCTGCGCCGGCCCGCGCGTGAACGGCACGAGCTTGTACCCGACGGGCTTGCGCGTGATCGGGTTCATCACCGCGGGGTTTGAGACGCGCCACGTCCGCGCCTTGGTCTGGTCGCAGACGCGCGCGGCGGTCTTCTCCGTCGCGAGCCGCGTGGCGACGGGGCCGAACGCGTTGGCGAAGGGATCGTCGACGCCCGCTGCTTTCCCGACGCACCCGGTGAGGAGGTCCACCTCCTCGACGACGTTCTTCGCGCCGTCGACACCGACGTCGAGCCTCGCACAGAACATGTGCTGATGCACCTGCGCGTTCACTCCCGGCGCGACGAGGATGCCGTGCTTCGGCGCGCCGTCGCCGCCGCCGTCGCCGCCGTCCTCCGCGGCGCGCTCCCCCGCGGAGAGAAGATTCGTGGACAGCATCCCGGAGAGCTTGATCTCGTACTCCATGCTGCCGTCCTGGTTGAAGTACCAGTAGAACAGGTACTCGTAGTTCACCACGGTCGCGACGAAGGAGACCACGAGCTTGCGCGCGCGCCTCGCCTCGTTGTGCCCGTTGCGATACTCCACGTGTTTCCATAGCACGCCCGCGTCCTCCTCGTGCAGGCAAATCGCCTTCTTCGTGACGTACGGCTCGCCCTTGCTGTTCGCCATCGTGACGTCGAAGTAGCGGATGTGCCCGAGGCAGTCGCACCCGAGCTCGAGCGAATCCGCGCAGTACCCGAGCCCGTAATCGCCGACGTCGAACGCGCACTTGCGCTCGAACGGCGGGTTCGGATCGGCGTACGGCACCGCCATCTCCACCAGAGACGCGCGCTTCACGACACCGCGGCCGTCGTACGCGACGTCGTGGATCACGAGGCCTTCGCGGTAGTTGAACCCCAGGCGCATCGACCACTTATCCCAGGTCACAACCCTGCCGCGATCGTCGCTCACGACGAAGTTTGGGCCGTCGGGCTGGACGACGTGGAGCGGCTTCGACGGCGGCCGGTGCGTCGTCGCGAGGTACGCGTTGGTCGAGAGCGACGCGCGGTGATAGTTGACGTTGTTCTTGAACGCGATCTTCGGCGGCGTCGCGCCGGGCTGCCTCGAGACGTGGATCACCTTGCGCGCGTTGAGGTCCACCACGGGGAGGAGGTCGATCGGCTTCGCGTACTGGTTGTCCGCCTCGGAGTTTCGCCAGTAGAGGAAGCACTGGATGAGTCGCGCCGCGCCGCCGTCGTCGCGCCATCGCAGCGGCTCGAAGTCCGGCGTCGCGACGTGGACGCTCCACGGGTCGCAGACGAGGCACTCCGCGAAGTCCGCGGGGTCGACGCCGTAGCGTTCGACGAGCTCCGCGCGCACGGCGTCGTCGCCCTTGACGATCTCCTCCGCGAGGAAGCAGTCGTCCGGGCTGAACATCGGCTGGCAGTCCGCGGGGATGCGTTCTCTCGACGCGACCGAGGCGACCGAGGCGGCCGAGGCGGCGTCGTCGCCGCCGCCGCCGGGCAGATCGACGACGAAGACGAACGACGCGAGCTTCGCGACGATCGTGACGAGAACCTCCGCCTGGCGCTTGGGTTTCGCGCCGTCGCCGGCGACGAACGCGGTCATCTCGCGCTTCGGAGGCTCTCGGAGGGTGACGTAAGAGAAGCGGATCTCCGATTCTTCGTCGTCGCCCGCGTCCTCCGCGAGCGCGGTCTTGACGGCGGACGTCGCGAGCGCGATCTCCGCGGCGTCGAGGTCGTCGAGTGGATGCGTGGAGGTGGTCATCGCGGCGGACGCGAGGGTCGTGCGGGCGCGGGGGGGGGCGCGGATGCTGTGCGGGAGCGGTCGCGGCGTTTCGACGAAAAGCGCGACTTTTCGCGCGAAAAGTCGCGGGCGAGCAGAGATCCGGAGATGTGACGTCACGAGCGTGCGTCCCTCGGTTTCAACATTTGATCGTGTTCCCTTTCAACTGACCGATGAATTAAATCTCCTCGAACGAAACTCAAAGCTGCGGTGACGACAATGACGGCGAAAACCTCGAGGGTTAGGGCAAATGCGCGTCGCGGGTGCCGCTCGCTCCTCCTCAGAGCGCGGCGAGCACCGCACGGCGAGCGGACCGCAGCGATGACCGTGACGTCGTCCCTCCTCGCGTGCTCCGCGAGGGCGACGCGGCGCGTCCGCCTCGCGCGGTGCGTCGCCGCGTTCCCCGCGGCGCGTCCTCCCCCGACGCCCGCGCCGACGCCGGCGGCGACGCGGAGGAAATGCTGCGCCCTCGTTCGCTGGGCGACGTCCGCGCGCGCGACGACGCGCCGCGGCGTCGTCTCTCGCGCAGGCGCCGCGCCCGGAGACGCCGCGGACGACAAGACGAGCCGCGTGCGCGGCGCGCCGTCGCAGTACCCGGAGTACTACCTCGACATGGGCCCGCGCATTCGCAAGGTGTACCCCGACGACCCGAGCTTTGAGCCCGCGGACTGGGACGTCATCTGCGACGTGCGCTCGCCGTCCGAGTGGGCGGAGGACCACGTCCCGCTCAGCATCAGCGCCCCGGTCCTGGACGACGACGAGCGCGCGAGGGTGGGGACGATATACAAGCGAGAGAGCCCGTTCCTCGCGAAGAAGGTGGGCGCGTCGCTCGTGGCGAAAAATCTGTCGAAGATCATCGACGCGCACTTCGCCCACAGAGAGAAGGACACGAAGGTGCTCGTGTACTGCTGGCGCGGCGGCGAGCGAAGCCTCTCGCTCGCGCACGTCTTATCGCGGATCGGGTTCACGGTCGGGATCGTCCCGGGCGGGTACAAGCGCTACCGCGCCGGCGTGCTCGAGTTTCTACGCTCGATGGACGGGTTCCGATACCATCTCGTCGCGGGGAAAACCGGGTGCGCGAAGGGGAAGATGCTCGAGACGCTCGAGGCGCAGGGCGCGCAGGTGTTGGACTTGGAGGTCATGGCGCAGCACCGCGGGAGCGTTCTGGGTGAAGACCCGGAGACGAAATTTTCGCAGCCGTCGCAGAAGGCGTTCGACACGAGGCTGTGGGAGAAGGCGAGGACGTTTGACCGGACGCGGCCCATCTTCGTCGAGGGCGAGAGCTCGATGATCGGCAAGGTGCAGATCCCGAAGAATACGTGGAAAGGAATGCGCGCGGGGACCGTGACGCTGTTGGAGGTTCCGATGGCGTCCAGGGTGAAGTGGATCCGCGCCGGGTACAAGCACTTCGAGACGACGGAGGTGCCGCGTCTGATCGAGAAACTCAACGTGCTGGTTCAAAAAGTCGGACGGAAAAAAGTCGAGGAGTGGGAGGAGATGGTCGCCGCCGAGCGATGGGATGAGTTCGTGGAGGACATCTTGGTGAACCACTACGACAGCGCGTACGGCGAGGCGGCGAAACGGAGCGGGCGCGACGACGCCGCCGCGGAGTTTCTGATGCTTCCGGACACGGAGGACGAGACGTACGCCGCCGCCGCCGCGGAGCTGATTCGGAAATACGACGTCAGCGTTCCCGCGGCGGAGGCGGAGGCGGTGGAGACGGAGACGGAGACGGAGGCGGAGGCGGCGAGCGCGCCGGCGAGGTGACTTCAGGAGGCGTGCGCGCGCGCTAGTGTTCGGTGGTGATGTTTCGATTCGTTCGTGTTTCCTCACAACGAGGGCGCGAAACGCCGCGGCTGCTAATCAGCTAATCAGCTCGCGAGCTCTGTCGCCTTCAATTCGTCCAAACCCCCGCGCCCGCGCGCGTCTCAATCGTCTCCCATCTCGAGCTCGTTCGCGGGGATCATCCCCGGGATCGCCTCGATCTTCGCCCGCTCCGCCGTCTGCCTCGCCGCCTGCTCCTCCGCGAACATCGCGCTGTTGTCCGTGGACTTGAACTGCTTCGTCTGCACCAAAAAATCCCGAAGGTGATTCTTGAACATCGTCAGGTCCGTCTTGTAATCGAACATCCCTTGGACGAGCACGGCCGCCTCCGCGGGCCCCATGTTCGGGAACGACGTCGTGAGCAGCTTCGCGACGTGGTCCTTCACGAACGCGGCGTTGTTCGGGTACGTCCCCGCGCTTGCGTCCCACAGCGGCGCGGTGAGCTCGTTGCTCTCCGCGACGCAAAACAAATTTTGAAGGATCAACGCGTGGAGCTTGAACCCGGGCTTGTGGAACCCGTCCGTCATGACCGCGAAGATCTCCTGAATCAGAGAGAGGTAGAAGCTCTGGTGGAACTGGTTGCAAAACTCCGAGCTCTGGAAGTACTTCATCATCTCCAGCAGAAGGTTCAGCCCCGTCTCCGCGATGTTCCGCTCCGTGTGCCGAAACGCCCACACGATCGAGTCCACGACGAGCTTGAGCTGCGCGGGCGCGAGCGTGAACAACGCGCGGAAGCAGTGGTTCGTGATCGCCCTGAGCAGCGCGAAAAACTTCAGTCGGTGGTCCGGGTAGTCCTCGAAGTTCGCGGTGATCATCTGCAGCGTGCACTCGAAGACGGCTTCGAATATTTTAGGCACCTCGTCCAACATGGCGCCCTGCACCTTGTTGATGATGGCGGCGAACAACGACAAAACCTCCGCGTCTCTCGCGTCCGGGACGTTCCGCGCGTAATCGCCCAGCACGGGGTCCATCATCTGCGGAACCATCTGCTGCGCGACCAAGTGCGGGTCCTCGCACCGCTCCACGAACGTCTCCACGAGCCTCAGCACCTCTCTCTTCACCGTTCGCATCGCCTTCACCAGCGACGTCTTCGACGCGTACGGACCGCCCTCCGCGATGGAGGCGCTGATGAGCTCCGAGTACAGACGGTACACGTTGAGCACGTCGGCATAGATGTTGCTCATCTGGTTCTGGAACGGCTGCCCTAAGGACGTGCACGCGGACGTGTTCGTCTTGAGAATGTTCGCGATGTTTTTAATCACCTCCTGCGGCTTGAGGCACTCGCTGCCTTGCGACTTCGCCTGCGACATGATCTGGTTCCACGTCGTGTTCGGCGGGTCCATGAGGCGCTGCACGAGCTCCTCCCTCTTCGCCGGGTTCACCTCCGAGGAGATCATGTGCCCGACAGCCTCGTAGAACGTGTGGATCTGGTGCGGCTCGAGATCGCGAATTGTCGTCCCGATCGATCGCAAGAGTTCGTCCACGAACGGCTCGTGCTCGCCGACTTGCATGATGACAAACTTGCGCTTGCACTTGATCGCGATCTTCAGAAACGTGTCGCACGCCATGTCCTGCACCCCCGGGTGCGTCTCGTGCATGAACTCGAACAGCTTGTTCACCACCGTCTTCAAAAACTTCCAGTGCAGGCGGAGAAACCGCGGGTACTGTCCGACGACGTACATGATGTTCGACGCGATGACCGCCTTGTGGTCCTTCCCTCTCGTGATCTCGCACAAGTTTAACAGGTCGCGAATCGCGGTGACGAGGAACCGGTTCTCTTGGTCCTCCGCCATGGATCCGGATATGGACCCGATCGCCCAGCACAGCGTGTTGAGGACGTTCCACGAGTACTCCTTCCCGTTGAGCTGGTTGGACAGCTTCTCGAGCATCTGCGTCTCGGTGTCCTTGTGGTCCAGGTGCGCGAGATAGATGAGCGTCTCTCTCATGATCTTGTACTGCACGAGCACGTCGTTGTCCTTCAGCGTCTCGCGGACGATGTTCCCGTTCTCGTCCTCGACGATCAACACCTCCTCGGGCTTCGCCATCCTCGACACCATGAGCATCCTGAGCTGCGACATGGAGGAGGAGTAGAGCATGCGTCGGGTGGAGCCGCCGGCGCCGCCGCCGGCGCTCGCGGGGGCGAAGGAAAACTCCGCGAGACCGCTCCCGGCGTTGACGCCGTCGCCGTCGCTCTGGTACAAGTCGCACACGAGGACGTGCCAGTAATCGAGGCACACCTTGAACACCTCCGGCTCGTCCGTGTACGAGATGTTGAGCAGATACTCGAGGCCGACGAGAAGCAGCTGCTGGTGCTCTTGCGTCTTCTCCAGGAGCGTGATGTGCTGCTTGAAAAACTGCGTGAGGAAGATGGCGAGGTTCTGGATGTACGCCTGCTCCTCGTCGCTTCCGTTCGCGTACGCCTCCGCGATCTTCACGCTCCTCGGCAAAATCTGCTGCAGCTGCGTGATGACCGAGACGTACAGCTTGACGAAGTGTTGGTCGTACTTTGGCTCCACCGCCAAGCCGCCAATCTCCGCGAGGCACTGAATCGCGACGTTCCGAAAGTCCGGGCTCGGGGACAACCGCAGCAGCGTGTCCAGCAGCGTGCTCTCGAAGATGTACCCGAGCGGGATCCAGGACAGGAACGCGTGCAGCGTGAGCAGCGTCTTCTGCACGAGCTCCGTCTTCCTCGAGTGCGTCAACACGAATTCGCACAGCTCGTGGATGAGCGGAAAGTCCGTGTTCAGCGCGTTCTTCAGCTCCATGATCTTCGCCTGCGTGAGCTCGCCTCTGGAGAAATCGAACACCTCCTCGGATAACAGCCGCAGGATGCTCATGCAGTTCTCGCACAGGGACTCGCTCTGTTTCGCGGCGCCGACGAGGTCGCCGACGAAGCTCCCCCACCGCTGCGGCCAGTCGTGTTTCAAGATCTGCACGAGGACGTTGTTGATCTTGTTGATGAACGCGCGGTCGCGACGGAAGCTCGCCTCGTCCGTGCTGAGCTTGATGATCAAGTTAGAGATGAAGTTCTTGATCCCCTCGCGCTGATCGTCCGGCAGCGCGTTCCAGCGGTATTTAATCACGCCGTCTAGCACCTGCAGCGCGAAAAACTTCGTGTTCGGGTTGGCGCTGCGCTCCAAGATGGCGTCCGCGCGCGTCCACATCATCTCGTGCTCTTGCAGGCCCGTCATGATCTTCTCCGCTTCCGCGCGCTGAGGGTGATTCAGGGACGGAACGGCGGGGACGGCGTCAGCGCGAGCGAGATCTGAGCGAGGAATCGAGGAGGGTAAACGATCGCGAGGAGAGCGAGCGAACGCGGGACGCGGCCGCGACGACGACGCGGTCGTCGCGCGCGCGGGTTGGGGCGCACCGTGACCGGGTCTCCCCCGGGGGTGTAGAACGCGCCGACGACGGTGTCGAGCATCCCGACGTCGAACTCCTGGCTGAAATCCAGGAGTCGCTCCGCGCCGGGGAACGCCATCGCGCGCGCGTCCCTCGCGTCCGCCCTCGCGGATGAAGACAAAGGAAGACGCGGACCGCTTTACTTTATTTCAAAAGCCCCTCCGCGTCCGCGACGACGTGAGGTCTCCGATCGCGCGCGCGGTCGAGTCCCGCGACGCGTAGATCGACGATCGGCGCCACCGACGAACGTTCGCGCGCAGTCGCGTCCGGCGTGCGTCGCCGCGCGTCTCGGACTGCCGATCGCGCGAGCGGACGCCGTGCCCCCGCCGCGAGAAGATGGCACCCGACCGCACACAACGGTCGAGCGACAATCGGAATTTCGAGAATCCCGTGACGGTAACAACCCCACGACATCTCGCCGCGCGCCGCCGCCGCCGCCGCGCCTCCGTCGTCGCGCGTCGTCCGCGGACCCGAGACAGCGCCGAAGACGCGCAGCAGAAAGAACGCGATGGCGCAAGACGCGGTGACCGTCGTCCCCGCGGGCGAGGGCGACCTCGCGGTCGCGGCCGCGTTCGCGACGGGTGCCGATTCCACGAAGATCCTTCCACCCGCGCGCGCCGATTCGACCGACGGCGAGGGCGACGACGACGACGACGACGACGACGACGACGACGCGACGCGCGTCAAGGCGCACGACGCGAACGCCGCGAACGCCGCGGAAAACCCCGAGTTCGAGTTCAGCGACGGCGACGACGAGACGACGACGACGACGACCGGTGGGCGCGCGCGGCGTCGCGCGATCCCGGACGTGATCCGCGACGGGGACGATAGCTCCGAGTGGGAATCCTCCGACGACGAATCCGTCGAGGAGCTCGACTTGGAGAACATGCCGAAGTGGCTGCAGGACATCAAGGACGGCGTCGACACGCGAGGAGGAGGAGGAGGAGGAGGAGGAGGAGGAGGAGACGACTTCGACGGCGACGACGACGGCGACTCGGTCCCGCCGCGGACGCTGAACGAGGTCGCCCCGGACGCGACGCCCGCGCCCGCGCCGCCGCCGCCGATCGACCCGGACGAAGCCGTCGCGCACGTCGGCGACGTCGTCTCCGTGGTCGGGGACACGATCGTGGTTCAGTCCCTCCCGGGGATCGAGTACCTGGACGAGGAGAGCGTGTTGTGTCTGAGCGACCGCGTCGCGTTGGGCGCGGTCGAGGAGGTGTTCGGGCCGGTCGCCGCGCCGTTGTACGCGCTGCGGGTGCCGCGACGGAGACGCGAGACACGCGCCGAAAACGGAAGCGGAAGCGGAAGCGGATGCGGAAACGAAACCGCCGCCGCCGCCGCCGCCGCCGCGAAAGCGAAAGAGAGCGGCGCGACGGAAGAGAAGGACGACGGCGCGACGGACGCGAAGGACGGAGGCGACGACGAAGCCCACAAGACGACGAACACGAACACGACGGCGGCGATCGAGGTGAAGGTGGGCGCCAGGGTGTACGTCGTCGAGGGGCGGCGGCGGAGGCTGACGACGGCCGGCCTATACCGCAAAGGGTACGACAACAGCGGCAAGAACGACGAGGAGATCAGCGACGACGACGAGTTCAGCGACGACGAGAAAGAGGCGGAGGCGAAGAAGAAGCGCAGGCAGCGGAAGCGCGGGATCGACGGCGAGGAGCGGCCGGCGGACCGGCGGGTCGCGGACGGAGGGCTCGCCGCCGCCGCCGCCGCCGCGGGCGCGGGCGCGGGCCTCGGCGGCGGGAGAGGCGGGCAGCGCGGGGGCGGACCCCCACCCCGCGCGCGCGCGTTCCAACCGAACGCGCCGCCCGCGATGCAGATGGCGCACATGAGCGGCATCGGCGCGGGCGGGAACGTTGGCGCAGGGCACCCCGCGCACACGACGCGCGGCCCGCCCCCGCCGATGGCGCCGGTGCGTTCTATGCACTGGTCCCCATACGACCCCGTTCGCGAGGTGAACGCGATTCCTTAAGGACTTCGCCCGGCGTGTCTCTCCGCCCATCCCACGCTTTCAATCCCCGTCCTCGACGCCTTTCAACGCCAACTGACGCCTTTCAACTCCACCCCGACAGCAGTTTCATCACCCGCAGATGATGATGCCGGTGCGTCCCGGGCAGACGGTGATGCACAACGGGCAGCCGATGATGATGGTGCCCGTGCCCGTGATGATGAACCCGCAGATGATGGCGCGGCCGCCGCCGCCGGGGCAGCAGCAGTTTCATCGACCGCCGCCGCCGCCGCCGCCGCCGCCTCGACCGCCGCCGCGGTAGAGCGTGTTTTCGTAAAAGTGTGATGAGTGCAACTACACGTACTTGAAGAAGTTTACATCACAAGATTCGGACGTTCCGACGCGTCTTCATCACTCGCGCGCGCGCACGCCCGTCAGGATGGCCTCGGAGGCGCGCGACGCCCCGGACGGGGCGTCGCCGTCGGAGTCGGAGCGCAGCGACGACGAGCGCTCGTTCGGGTCCGAGCCAGACTTCTCGTGCGTCCCCGTCCTCCCTCCCCGCCGTTCCCGCGCTCGACAATCAGATCGTCGCGAGGAAGAAGCGCGTCCGCGTCGTCGTGGTTTGACCCGTTTTAGGAGACCGTTCGCGCGCGTCGCGTCTGACCCGCGTCCTCTGTCCATCCCCCCGCGCCCGCCGACAGAGCGATGCCCGCGCTCAGGATAGCCACGGAAGCGGTCCCGCGCGACGAGACGACGTCGAGCGCGCCGCTGTACGACACCCTGGGCGACGACACCCCGCGCGGGCTGTACCGCGACCTCGAAGAGGCGGAAACCGCGCGCACGCAAGCCGCGTTAGACGCGTTCGAGGACGGCCTCTACGCCGACGGCGCCGACGCGGGCGGCGGGCCAGAGGACGCGGACGAGGACGTTCCTCCCATCGTCGGCGGGACGGTGTTCAAGCCGCAGCGCGCGCGCGCGGACCGCCAGACGACGCGGCCGCTGCGAGAGCAAATCGAGGAATGGCGCGGGATGATGCCGCACGCGCGCGTCCGCGGCGTCGCCGTCGGCGTCGTCGCGCGCGACGACGCTGTCGACGCGACAGACCTCGAGGGCGTCCAGTTCATCCCGAGAGAAGCGCGAGGAGACGACGACGACGCGGGGACGTCGCGGCCCGCGGAGACGTCGGCGCCCGCGCCCGCGGCGGCGGCGGCGGCGACGCCGTGGCTCGCCGCGCTCGACGGCGGCGTCCGCGAGTGGTGGGGCCGCGCGTCCGACGCCCCCGGTCTCGAAGTCATCGGGCACGCGTGTGCGACGCGAAAGTCCCCCCCGCCGCCGCCGCCAGAGGAGGAGGAGGAGGAGACGTTCGCGGAGGATGGAACGATCGAAGAAATCTACGCGGGCGGCGCGGATGAGAGCGCGTCCGACCCGGTGGCGCGCGAGCTCTCCGCCGTCTTGGACGCTCGACGCGATCACCGCCGCTTCGAAGCGGGGCTTCCGTCGCTCGACCCGCTCGAGGTGATCGCCCTCGACGTCGCGTTCGACCGAGGGGAGGTGAAAGCGGGGGAGGTGGAGCCCGCGCCGAAGCTCGGCGACGGCGACGCGCAAGTCATCGTCTTCGACGACGAACACGATGACGACGACGACGACGAATACGACGACGAGAGAGGAGGCGCGAGGGACGAGGTCGAGTCCGCGTACGAGTTCGGCGGCGAGGGTTTCGCGGAGGAGCCCGCGTACGAGTACACGCGGTCGTCCGAGAAGCGTTTGGACCGGTCGCGCGAGTGGCCGAACGCCGACGACGCCGACGACGACGGCGCGCCGACGCGCGAGTCTTCCCCCGAGCCGAACCCGTGGCCGGAGGTGGCGTGGGGCGGCGGCACACCCGTCGCGGCGGCTGCGGCGTCGGCGGTGACGCGCGCGGCGCGCGCGGCGCGATCCCCGGACTGGTCCGACGCGGGCGGCGAAGAGGCGCGGTGGTTCGGGGGCGAACGCGCCGCCGCCGCCGCTGCCGCCGCCGTCGCCGTCCCCTCCGACGACGACGACGACGACGACGTCGACGACGCCGCGCCGGGGAAGCCGCTCGCGGACTGGCTCCTCAGCGACGAGCACACGTCCCTCACCGCGGCCCCCGACGTCGTTCGAGCGATGCACCCGGTCAACGCGATCGACGCGGTCGCTCGAAGCGCGATGGAGTGGGGCTGGGGGAACGGACCCTCGATGGGCAGCGGCAGCATCGGCGACCGAACCCCGGGGCCGCCGCCGACGCCGAGCGAGTACAGCGCGTGTTCGCCGGATCTCGGGAGCTCGAAACGCACGGGGTTCACCCCCGCGACGAGAGAGCGTCGCCCGCAGAGCGTGCCGAACGTGCTCGTGCTCGACGAGGAGTATTCCGCGTGCGGGGACTACGACGACGGGGAGGACGGCGACGGCGACGGCGACGGCGACGGCGGCGGCGGCGGCGGAAAAGTTCTTAAGGAACGGCGTTCACAACGCGAACGGGATCGTATGGGGACCAGTGCGCGCGACGGCGTCGAGAACGACCGTCCGCCGGGCCGCGGCGGCGTCGCGTCGACGCGCGCGCGAGGCCCGACGACGACGACGACGGCCGCGAGCGCGTTCCCGGGCGAGTACCGAAGAGGATCGCTCCCGGCGACGACGGCGCCGGAGTGGGCGCATCCGTCGGCGAAGAGCAAACGCCACGCGTCCATCGCGGCGCCGACGCTTCCCTCCGTCGCGGCGGTTTCCTCCTACTCCTCCTCCTCGCTCGCGCCGCGCGCCGCGCAGCGACCGCCGTTCCGCGTCGGCGCGGCGCCGCCGGCGCGGAGGCAGGCGATCGATACCAGTAGTAGTTCCAACGCGCACGCCGCGCAGCGCGGAGGCGCCGGGGACGACCTCGGGTTCGGGTCGCTGGGCATCTCCGGCACCGGCATCGCGACGCTGCGGCGGCGGTGACTCACCGCGCGTCCCGTCTCTTTGAAGAAAACTAACTACAGCACCTGCGGCGCGCATATGATAGGACGTGTGATAGAAACGAACGACCAATAGTTATCGCACTGCGCTACGTGTACATGTGATCCGTCTTTTCCTTTGGCGCGGCCGCGTCCGACGTCCACGCGCGCGTCGCCTCCAACCCCGTTTTTCGAAACCGGCACTCGAGCGCCGCGGCGACGGCACCGCCGACGCGATTCGCGCACTCGCTCGCTTCCTTCTCGTCCTTCGTCCCCAACTTCGCGACTCTGTACCCGTGCGTCGTTATCAAGTGCATCTCGTGCCCGCCCGCGGTCATCGCGTGCGCTAACGCCGCGACGACGGGGTCGTTGATCTTCGTCTCCGGCGGCAGCTCCGCGGGTTGAAAGTCGATCAACAACGGCGCCGCGCCGTTGACGACGTTCTGAAAGATCCGCCCCTCCTTCGGCGCGTTCATCCGCAGCGCGGCGACGACGACGACGCCCTCGCAGTTCCCTCTCGTGGCGTCGTCCGTAAGGAGGTCGTGCACCGCCGCCGCGAACGCGGCCTCTTCGCCGGGGCGAACGATCTCGTTCACCGCGAGCACGGACGCGACGCCGTCGTCGAACGTCGTGAGCGTCATCGGCGCCGCGGACGCGGCGTCGGCGGCGTCCGCGTCGGCGGCGTCCGCGACGCGCGCGCCGCCGGGCGTGAAGACGACGCCGCGCGGCGCGTCGTCGTCGTCGTCGTCGTCGTCCTCGCCGCCGCCGTCGTCGCTCTCGCCCACGCCCTCGCCCGCGATCGCGCGTCTTCGCGGGGGCACGCCGGTCAGCTCGACCGCGACGCGCGACCACGCGCCCTCGCGGTCGAAGTCGCCCGGCTTCAGCCCGAGGCACGCGCGAACGCCCGCGCCGGAGACGTCGCAGTGGCCGACGACGAGGCGCTCGCCCAGGATGGGGAACGGCGACCCGTCCGAGGTCTTGAACGACGGCATCGCGGTCGGATTGGCGCGGCGCGCGCGGCTCCTCTGCGCGAGATCGGACGGATCCGCGCGAGTTTCAGTTGGGAGAGCGCAAGATACCAGATCTTCATCTGGCGCTCTCCCAACTTTTTTTTTTTGGGGGATCGAACAAGGGACCTCCAGATCTTCATCTGGCGCTCTCCCAACTGAAACTGCAACCGGCCGCGACGGTTTCGCAAAATGAAACGCCTCTTCGCCTCCCGTCGCCGCGCGCACTCTTCCCCGCGCGACGACGACGACGACGACGACGACGCGCGCGCGATGTACGGCTGGGAACGCTCCCGCGGCGAGATGCCGAGCCACTTCGTGGAGAAGTTCACGGACGCGGACGTGGACGACGCGCTGCGTCGCGCGAAGCTCGCGCTCGCGCCCGCGGCGGACGATCTCATCGAGCCCGCGATCGCCGACGACGACGCGACGGCGTCGTCGAGTCCATCGGACGACGCGACCGCGATGACCGACGACGCGCGTCCTCCCGTCGCGACGTCGCCGCCGCACCCCGCGTCATCGTACGAGACGTGGACGGAAGCGAAAGCGGACGGCGTGCGCGCGCACGGCGACGGCGACTTCGAAGGCGCGGCCGCGCGCTTCCGCGCGGCGATAGAGATGCTGCTCGAGGTGCTCCGCGGGAAGAAAGAAAATGACGACGCAGAAGATGACGCGTCCGGGTCCGACGCCGACGCCGGCGCATCGAACGCGGACGCGGACGTCTCCCAGGGCAACGCCGCCGTCGCGCTCGCCGCGCTGCGAAGCAACCTCTCCTGCGCGCTCCTCGCCGCGGGCCGCCCGCGCGACGCCCTCGCGGCCGCGTCCGACGCGCTCGCGTCGCGACCCGCGTGGGACAAGGCGCTCTTTCGCCGCGCCGAGGCCAACTTCGCGCTGCGGCGGTTCGAAGACGCGCTCGTCGACTACGACGCCGCGTCCGCCGCGCGCGATCCCGCGTCGCCGCCGGACGCGCACCTTCTGTCGCGCGTCGCGGCGACGCGCGCGATGCTCGACGAGGTCGCGACGCTCCGAGACGAGGAGGTGGCGCTGCGCGCGGAGCGCGAGGAAGACGCGCGACGGCTCGAGAAGCAAAAAGAAGCCGAGGCATCCGAGTCGGGGGACAAGGCGAGCGAGCTGACCGCGGCCGCGGAGGAGCGCGAGCGCGACCCGCGCGTGAAAGCGCTCGTGAAGCGCATCGAGGAGATGTACGCGGCGCACGGCGAGGCGCGCGCGGCGAGGAAGGAAGCCTGGCGCGAAGGCGAAGGCGGCGGCGGCGAGACGGCGGCGGCGTACGAGCTCGCGGACGCGGGGCCGCCCGCGGCGGCGGCGATCAAACTCTGCCGCGACGTCCTCGCGTTGGAGCCGGACTACACCGCGATCGGGTACCAGCTCTCGATGATCTATCGATCGAACGGCCGCCTTCGCGACGCGATCGACCAGATGAGGGCGTGCCTGACGACCGCGCCGACTTTTTTGCTCGGACACGCCGCGCTCGGGCAGATGCTGGAGTCGACGCACGGCCGAGAGGACGATGCGGAGCTGTCGTACGCGATCGCCGTGCAGGTGTGCTTCGACAACGGCGACGTGTGGTCGCACCTCGGCGCGCACCTCGCGCGTCGCGGGCGCGTCTCCGACGCGGTCGCGCTTCTGCGGCACTCGCTGTGCGGTGGCCCGGAGGGGAAGTTTTACAAGCCGCGGTGCGACCCGGGGGTGTTGATGCTTCTGGGGTATTTACTGCAACTCCGAGGGCACTCCGCGGAGCCGGTGAGTTTTTACATGCGCGCCTCGCGAGCGGGCGGCGGCGTCCCCGCGGCGCTGTTGCTCGCCAGGGCGTTCGAGGACGCCGGAGACGCGGAGAACGCGGACACGCAGATCGAGATGGTGAAGAGAGTCCGCGCGGAGCAGCCGGCGGCGACGCGGCTGGGGTACGAAGTCCTAAACTCCGCGTTCGCCGCGCCGCAGTGGAACGCGTTGAGCACGAAGAAGCACGTCGCGGCGCTGCTCCGCGGCGAGGGCGTCGAAGGCGACGTCGCGCCGCACTGTTACTGGTCCGAGGACGACGACGTGGACGAGAAAGAGAAAGAGAAGAAGGACGACGACGACGACGACGACGACGACGACGAAAACGACGCCGCGACGACGTTCGCGCCCGGGCGCTGGATCGTCAAGGGGAAGAACCGCGCGTACGACGGCGCGACGCGCGCGCGCCTTCGACGGTGCGAGACGAAGGACGAGCTCGTCGCGTTCGTGCGCGACGCGGGCGCCGCCGCCGGGCCCGGGCGCGAGCGCGCGTGCATGGCGCAGCGCGAGGTCGAGAACCCCGCGCTTTTATGCGGCGGCAGACTCGCGAGCGCGCACTTTTACGCGATCGTCGCGGACGCGCGCGAGGGCCCGAACGGCGCGGTGGAGATGGACGCGCGTCTGTCCGAGGGGTTCACCGTTCGAGTCGCGCGCGATCCGCTCGACGCTGACGTAGACGCTTACGTGGACGACGGCGAGGCGTTCTTCGCGACGCGAAACACGCTCCGAGGGAGCCGTCGCGAGATCACCACCGCGGCGGCGGCGGCGGCGTGGGCGGCGGAGTCGAACGTGGACTACGCCGCCACGACGTGGCCCGGGGTCGTCCGCGCCGTGGAGACGACGCTGCGCGCGTTCGCGCGCGCGACGCTCGCGACGCCGCTGAAAGACTTCGACGCGCTGTCGCACTTCGCGACGTTTCGCGCGCCGAAGATTCTCGAGTTCGTCTTCGTCGTCGACGCGGCGTCGAAGCCGTGGCTGACGGAGATAAACGCGAGCCCGAGCGCGATGGACGGCGGGGAGGACGCCGTCGTCGCTCGCGCGTTCGACGACGCGTGGGCGTGGCTTCGAGACGACGACGACGACGACGCGGGCGCGAGGACGACGTTCGCGCCATTGTTCGCGACGAACGAGTGAACGCCGCGTCGCGCCGTCGCTTCGATTTCGATGATTCGATGATACGATTCGCGTTTCCGTGTTAATACAGTACAACCCTCAATACGAGCCGTGAACCCACCCCACGCCACGCCCGCGCGCGTCGACGTCAACGTCGACGTCGTCGTCGTCTCGATGCATCAGCGCGCGTTCGCCGGCGGCACGACGACGACGCGCACCGATCGCCCGCGTCCGCCTCTCGACCTCGACCCCCGCCTGGAGGACGCCGCCGCCGCCGCCGCCGCCGCGGACGACGACGACGACGACGTGTACGTGCTTATCCCTCCGCGCCCACGCTCCGCGCTCGCGTCGTAGCCTGAGGCGCCCCTCTCGCCGTTCGCCTTGCGCTTCCACGACGCCGCGGCGGTTCGGCAGATGGCCGCGAGCGGCGCCGGCGCCGGCGCCGGCGGCTTCTTCTCCGCCGCCGGCGGCGCCGTCTTCAGCTTCGGGGGCGGGTCGCAATCCGCGAACGCGACGAGCCTGCGCGGCGCGGGGATGGACCCGCCCTTCCCCGCCGCCGCCGACGTCGTCGTCGCCGTCGTCGAGCTCTTCGCGTTCGACGCCTTCATCTCCGCGACGGTCCTCGCCGGCGGGGGAACGTAAAGCGACGCCTTGCTCATGTTTTTCATGAGCGTCAGCGGCGTGCGCGATCGCAGGGGGTACCGCGACGACGCGCCGTCGTTCTCGTCGTCGTCGTCCTCGGGGTACCGCTTCCGCTCCGTCCGCGGTGTTTTCGCTAATCGCTGCTCGCAGTCGTCGTCGTCGCGGAACGGCTGCGGACGGGGAGGGGGGATGGATGGCGTCGGGCGTCGACGTTCGCGTCTCAGGAATGACATCATGTTCGCGCGAGCGACGGGACGAGCTCCGAAACGGCGTCGCGAAACGATGGACGGGCGACGACGTCGACGGACGCGAGGCGCGCTATCGAGCGATGAACCGACGCGATGCGCGCACCTCTGCCGCGCGTTTGAGCCCGAGCACGCGCTCGGGGGACATCATGAACAGCGAGTACGGCCTCGCCATCGTCTCGGGGTCGTCGCTCGCGAGGCGAATCCGACTAATCAATCAATCGCGTTCCCCTCCGTCGTCCTGTCGGGATGCTGCGCTTTTTCGATCTCTCGAGCGGTCGCGCCGCGACCGTGGCGTCGCGCTGGTGGATCCGACGGACGCGAAACGACGCGCGCGGAGGAATGAAGGATCGACCGCGACTTCGAGGAGACGCGTGGTGGATTTTCGCGCGCCCGGGGTGCGCGTCTGAGTGCGCGTCGTCCCGTCGGCGCGGCCGTCACGAACGGACGTCGCAGTTCCCCCGCCGCGCCGATCATCATTCGTCCGTCGAAGTGGGCACACCCGCTCGGGCGAGCGGGTCAAAGTTCAAACGAAGCCGCCCCGAGGCGTCACTGCCTCGCGCCGCGACACGCGCGAGCACCTCGGACCGTCGAGAAGGCGTCGTCGTCATGGCGCGTCCACTCTCGCGCTCGCCCTCCCCGCGTCGTTCGTCGCCCCCCGATTCGACCGCGCGGCGTCGACCGCCGATCTCGCGCTCGCTCGTTTTTCCTCCGCGGGTCGGGTCCCCTCTTCGCGAGACGACGACCGCGAACGGCACTCGCGCGCGATCGGATCGCGACCGTCGACGACATCGGAGCTGACCTCCCGCCCTCGATCCCCCGCCGCGCGCGCCGCCCCCGCCCTAACCCGACCCAGGATCCCACGCTCGAAGCGATCAAAGAGAAGCGCCTCGCGGAGCTCGGCCAGTCCGGACAGGGCGCGGCGATGCCCGCGAGCGCGGAGGAGCAGCGCGCGCAGCAGGAGCGAGCGGAGGCGGCCGCGGAGCAGCGCGGCGCCGCGCTCGCGTCGCTCATGGACCCGAAAGCGCGCGAGCGCCTGTCCAGAATCGCGATCGTGAAGCCGGAGAAGGCGCAGGCGCTGGAGAACATGCTATTGCAGGCGGCGCAGCGGGGGCAGATCGGAGGCAAGGTGACCGAGGATGCGCTGATTAAGATGCTCGAGCAAGTCAACGGCGGCGCTCGAGACGGAGGCGACGCGCGCGGGGGGCCGAAGATCGAGATGAAGCGACGGAACATCATGGACGACGACGATTGGTAGGCGGGGGCGGGGGCGGTCGGAGAGACGAGGGGCGGCGACGCGCGCCCGCCCCGAGCGGAGGAACTACGTAGTCAGTCGCGACGGATGGCGTTGGAACAGAACCCGAACCGAATAATCCGATGAACGCCATCTGATCGATCGCCTCGAACGCGGGCAGTCTCGCTCGCGCGCTCGCGTCGCGCGCGGGGTCTCGCCATGCGCGTCCGTCGCGCGATCGCGCTTCTCGTCGCGCTTCTCCTCGCGACCGCCGGCGCCGTCGTCGCCGAGGAGGCGGCGCCGCCGCGATGCCGAGGCCCCGGCGTCGAGCTCGCCGTCGGCGTCGGATGCGACGTGAGCGGGTTCTTCGCGGAGGCGCTCGGCCTGCACGCCGCGCTCGCGTCCGCGAATCGCTGCGTGCGCACGCCGACGCTGAGCGCGTGCGCGGAGAAGATGAAGCGCGTGCTGACGCCGACGGAGCTCGCGATCGCGCGAACCGCGGGCGCGTTTCAGGACGGCCGCGACGCCGCGGACGTCGTCGTGCGCTGGCACCTCGGCGAGGATTGGGAGTGCCCGTGGAACGCGACGAGCGTCCGCGACGCGCGCGACGCGGGAACCGTCGCGGTGTTGCGGTCGATGACGGAGAAGACCATCTTGAGCGCGACGCAGCTCGCGTGCGCGGCGACGGCGAGCGAGGTCTGGGTCCCGAGCGAATGGCACGCGGCGGCGTATCGCGTCGCCGGCGTATCGCGCGAATCGATTCGCGTCGCCCCGGAAGTCGTGGACGACGACGTCTTCAAACCCAAGCCGCCGCGCGCGGAAGAACTATTAGGGAGGACGGCGAATGAGAAGAAGAAGAGGAAGAAGAAGAAGGGGACGAGCCCGACGACGACGACGTTTCTGGCCGTGTTCCAGTGGCAGCACAGGAAGGCGCCGGACGCGTTGCTCAAGGCGTATTGGAAGGCGTTCGACGCGTCCGACGCCGACGTCGTGTTAAAACTCCGCGCCAAGGTCCCGATATGGGCGAACAACGGATTCACGACCGCAGACGCCGGCGTGGAGCACCTCGCGAAGACGCTCGCGGGCAAACCCCGTCGCAAACTCGCGCGCGTGGAGGTCATCGAGCCGCCGCGCGGCGCGACGGAGCTGACGCAGGCGCGTTCCATCTCGCGCCGGTCCCGAACGCGGCTTTTTCTATACACTGGTCCCCATACGACCGCGTTCGCGCGGTGCACGCCGTTCCTCGAGGACTTTGCCCGGCGGTCGTCTCTCTCCGCGCGACCCCCGGTTGGTTTCAATCCCCGCCCTCGACGCCTTTCGATTCCATCTGACGCCTTTCAACTCCACCCCGACGTTCGCCGCGAACGGAACGACCCTCACCAGTCGGCGATGGCGACGCTCTTCGCCGACGCCGCCGCGTTCGTGTCCCCGTCCCGAGGCGAGGGCTGGTGCCTACCGTGCGCCGCCGCGATGGCGTCGGACGCGGTGTTAATCGCGAGCGACTTTGGCGGCGTCACGGCGTACGCGAACGCGTCGAACGCGCTCCCGACGCGATGCGTCGAGGACGCGAGCGGCGCGTGCGAGCCGGACGTCGACGGTCTCGCGTGGCGCATGCGGTGGGTGCGAGAGCGCAGAGCGGAGGCGGCGGCGTTGGGGAGGAAAGGCGGGGAGAGCGTGCGCGAGAGGTTTAGCAAGGCGTCGGTGGCGGAGGTGTGGGGGAGGGAGGCTGGGAAGGCGGTGGACGCGCTGAGGGTAGGGCGTTCGCGAGCGTAGCGTAGCGTTGTTAGTCTTTTGATCTCGCGTCTGTGATGAGGCGTAAGCGGTCGGTCGGTCACTTCGAGAAATGGAGCCGCGGCAAAGTCGAACGCGCGACGCGCTGGCCTCCAGTAGCACGCGCGCGGCTTCTGAGTCGTGTCGCGCGTGAATCGATCGCGATACTCGCCGCGCACGCGAATTCGCGCGCGGTCGATACGCGCGGCGGCGAGCGTCTCTCGTTCGCCCGCGTCGCGGCCGCGAGGAAGACGCGCGATCCGTTGCTTTGTACAAAAATGACGCGGCCTCTCGCGTTCGGCGCGAGGAAGACGGCGACGTCGTGGGGATACGCCCTCTTCTTCGCCGTTTTCGCGACGTTGCTCACCGCAGTAGCCGCGGGTGAGTCTCTCGGACGCGAATCCGCGACGCGCGGCTTCGCTCGCGCGCGATGGCGCGCGCGTTTCGATTCTCCCCAGCTGGCGCTTTCCACGACGACGACGCGCGGTTTTCTGATTTCCCTCCTCCCCGCGCCGTCCTCCCCGTTCGACAGACTCGACCGCGCCGTTCTTCTTCGGCGGGTTCCCCAACGCTAACACCGTGGACGGCGTCAGCTTCAAACTCGGCCTCAAGGTGCGCCGCGCTCGTCGTCGCCCCGCCGCGCCCCCTCCTCCGGTCCGCGGAAAATGCGCCTCAACGGCTTTCGTCGCGCGATCCGATCGCTCGTTTCGCTTTTCCCGACGACGCCCCCTCCTTCTTCCCCTTCCCTCCCTCCCAGGTGAACGAGCAATCCAGCGTATACTACCTCGTCGTCGCGGGCGCGAACCCCCCGACGCCGTCGTCCACGGACGTCAAGAACCAGTTCAGCACCTACGGCGCGGCGTCCACGGCGGTGAAACAAAAAGGATGTGTCGGCTGCGCCTCGGGCGTCGTCTCCCCGCTCGCCGCGTCCACGGAGCTCAACGTCGACCTGGACGCCACGACCGGCACGGCGTTCGCGGACAACGAAGTCCTGTCCGTGTTCGTCGTCGCCGAGGACGCGGCGGGGAATTTGCAGGCGACGCCGACGAAGGTTGACGTCATCATGGGCGACGACACCGCGCCCACCTACGGCGCGGGGTACCCGTACGCGGATCAGATCACCGCGACGGGGTTCGACCTCTTGATCCAGCTCAACGAGGCCGGGACGAGCCACTACGCCATCTTGGACGCGAGCGATCCGAGCCCGACGGCGGCGGAGATCATCGCGGGGAGCAACGCGAACGCGGTGGCGTGTTCGAAGTCCGCGGGCGTGTACGTCCCCGCCGTGCCCTACTCTTCGCCGACGACGTACGACGTGCGACACGCCGTGACGTCGTACGCGGAGGCGTCGCTGGCGGCGTGCCTCGCGACGTACGGCGCGATGACCGCCGCGGAGAAGCTCGCCGCGGGGTTATCCGACTCGGACGCGAACTGCCGGAAGTGCCCTCACCTGCAAGGCAGCGGGTCCTACAAGGTGTACGTCTTGAGCGAGGACGACAACGCCGCCAACGGCGCGGGGAGCCCGCCGCGCGTGAACAACGTGCAGACGTTACCGCAGGGGATGTCGTTCACGCTCGACACCGTGGACACCACGCCGCCGTCGTTCGATCCGAGCGCGTCGTCGCCGGATAAGAAGAACCTCGCGACGACGTCCGTGGACCTGTCCGTCTCGTCCAACGAGATTGGAAACGCGTACTACCTCGTCGTCCCCGCCGGCAGCGCGGCACCGACCGCGGCGCAGGTCAAGTCGCAAGTCTCGAGCTACGGCGTCGTGACCGTCGTCAAGAAGGGGACGTGGGCGGTGCCCGCGACGCAGACGGAAGCGGACGTCACCGTGACCGGGTTGAACGACCTCACGTCGTACGTCGCGTACGTCATCTTGGAGGACACGGCCAAGACGAACACGGCGACGAACGTCTACGCGTCCGCGTCCAACGTGCCAAACGTCCAGGCGACGGCGACGGCGATCGCGTTCACGACGACGGACGGGACCCCGCCTACTTTCGCCGGCGCGTTTAAGAGCACGGTGCACGACATCGCCGGGACGTCGTTTAAGATCACCGCGCAGCTGGACGAACCCGGGGACGCGTTTTACATCGCGATCCCGCGGACGACGGATTCGCCGCCTTCGCCCGGGCCGACCGCCGCGGAGGTGATCGCGGCGTCGTACGCCGGCGTCGTCGCGTGCGGGACGTTCGCCGTCGCCGCCGCGGCGACGAACGCGACTGCGACGGTGACGACGACTTCGGACCCGCTCGGGGCGAACGCCGCGTCGTGCGCGAGCGGCGGCGTCGCGCTGCCGCCGTCCGCGGCGAAGTGCGCGGCGTGCCCGCTCGTCGACAGCGAGTCCCGGTACTGGGTGTACGTCACCGCGAGAGACGACGAGACTTCGCCGAACGTGATGACGACGACGCGCGTCCAGGGCGTGGACACCGTGGACGTCACCGCGCCGACGTTTCAAAACTCGCACCCGACCATCACCGGGAACGCGGCGACGACGCACAAGACGTACCCGAACATCGGCGGGGTCACGTTGAACGTGACGGTGGAACTCGACGAGCCCGGAAAGGTGTACTTTCTCGCGACGGCGGCGGCGGACGCGGCGCCGACGTCCGCGCAAGTGAAAGCGTGCGGCGTGTACGGATCCAGCTCGAAGACGTCGACGGTCGGGCACACGTACACGCCCTCGGGAGGCTCCGCGATCGCGCCGTTCGCGTGCGGCGACTTGGACGTCCAGCTCGCGAACACGGCGTACGTGCACCGACTCACGGAGATTCCCGAAGAGACGGCGGTGAAGGTGTACGTCGTCGCGGAGGACGACGAAAACACGCGCCTGAATCACTTCAGCCTTCTCACGCAACCGCCCGTCTCGAACCTTCAAGCGACGCCCGCGAACGTCGCCGTCACGACCGTGGACACCTCCCCCCCGGAGTGGGCGACGGTCGCGGCGGTGAAGTACCCGCGGGTTCCGTACGCGCTCGCGACGGACATCGAGGACGTCAAGGCGACGTTCGACGTCGCCGTGGACGAACCCGGGACGGTGTACTACGTCGTCGTCACGAAAGATTTGACGTTTCACGAGGGGTACACGGACGGCACCGCGCGCGCGCTTCCCACGACCGCGGAGGTGCGCGCGGGCACCGGCCCCGGAGCGCTCGCGGCGACCGCGTCTGGTTCCGTCGCCGTCGCGTCCGGGTCGGAGAACACGAAGATTTCCACTGTCGTCACCGGCCTCGCGGCGCAAACCGCGTACGACGTGTATCTCGTCGCCGAGGACGACGCGCCCGCGCCGGGGCCGAACGTTCAGACGTCGGTGACGAAGCTGCGGTTTAAGACGCGAGATAACACCGCGCCGGTGTTAAGCGTGGACGCGAGCACGCACGCCGGTCCGATGTCGTGGACCAAGTTGGGCGGAGACATCGACGGCGAGGCAGCCGGCGACGTGTCCGGGTCGGGTTTGTCCTTTTCGAGCGACGGCACGATCGTGGCCGTCGGCACTGGTTTTAACGACGGCGGCGGCGCGGACGCCGGCCACGTGCGCGTGTACAAGTTCAGCTCCGGCGCTTGGACGCAGATGGGCGGTGACATCGACGG
>MDSW01026456.1_pt1 | contig 24644 bp, 22 predicted proteins | sample 811171 | NCBI WGS metagenome assembly MDSW01 (sample SAMN05326641, study PRJNA326480) | marine metagenome | isolation source: seawater | place: Atlantic Ocean: North West | collected 2012 | reverse complement strand
CAACAGAACAAAATGGTCCAATTTTAACATCTTTTGCAATTTTAGCTTTAGCGTCTATTACACTAGATTTGTGTATCATCTTTTTCTATCTACTATTGTGGCTGACCATTCTGCATCTGCCATTTTTTTATCTTTAACTCTTGCTACTCCTTTGTATTTCCAAACTCTTCCGTGTGATCTAATTGCCTCTATATCCAAATGTAACTCACAATCTGGCATAACGGGGTTTCTAAAACGCGCCTTTTCAACACTCATTAAATAGACTAATTTATCTTTATATTCTTTTGGATCGATACCGTGTGCAGTAAGTGCTGCAGCAGCTTGTCCAAAAGCTTCAACAATTAAAACTCCAGGCATTACAGGTTGTCCAGGAAAATGTCCATCAAAAAAAAATTTTCCTTTTTTAACATTAACAATTGCCGTAGCTGATTTTAAAGGAACTATATTTATTAATCTGTCAATCAAAAGCATTGGCTCTCTATGAGGAAGAAGTTTTTGGATTTCATCTTTGCTTATACTATTAACCATTGTTTTTTTCCTTTTTTAAAAAATCTCTTAATGGAACAGCTGGATATCCCATTACCGTTGTATTATCAGGAATATCCTTAATAACGCCACTGCCACCTCCAATTCTAACATTGTTACCAATTTTTAAATGTCCTGAAACTCCTGCTTGTCCACCTATTGAAACATTGTCTCCAATTGTTGAACTACCAGCAAAACCAACTTGTCCTGCTATCATACAATTTTTCCCTAATTTCACATTATGAGCCATATGAACTTGGTTATCTAAAAAAGTATTCTCACCAATTATAGTGTCTCCAATTGATCCTCGGTCGATAGTGCAGTTTGCTCCTAATTCAACATTATCGTTTAAAATTACTCTTCCAATGTGGGGAAATCTAAAATTTTTATTTTTAATAGGGATAAACCCAAATCCTTTAACGCCAACTTTACATCCATCTTGTATAACCACATTATTACCAATTATTGAATTTTTAATTGTAACATTAGAACCAATCAAACAATTCTTTCCTATTATAACATTATGCTCAACAACACTATTACTACCAATTGACGTCTTAGACCCTATTTTAACTTTTTTTCCAATAAAAATATTCTTACCAAATGTGACGGATGAATACTTGGATGAGACTTTTTTTGATTCAACAAGGGTTTTGTCTAAATAATCAAGTTCAGCTTCTGGGTAAAATTTTTTGGATACTTGAGCGGCAGTAAATAGAACATTTTTAACAACAATTTTTATACATTTATCTGGTAAACAATCTTTTAAATTATTTGTAGTAATACAAGCAACTGCCTTAGTTTTTTTTGCATCTGATTGATAGTTAATTGAATTTAAAAAACTTATATCTTTGTTTGTAGCAAAATCTAAAGTCTTGATATCGTAAATCTTGATTTTAATTTTTTTTTCCATAGGTAGGTTTTTAGATAGATCGCTAAGATTAAAAGGACCTTTGGGTACAAAGAAAAATGTTGAAGACATTTAATGTTATTTTAAATTTATAGATTTAACTTCTTTATCTAAAATTTTTAAAATTTTTCCAGTTAATTCAAAATTTGAATTTGCTAAAAGAATATATTTTTTATCTACAATTGTTTCAATTTTATTATCAGCCATGTATTTTTGCATTATTGGAGTAAGTGCTTTTAAGAGTTTTGCCCTGGCTTCATTTTTTTTTCTAATCCATTCGTTAGTGGCATTTCTTTTTTTCTTTTGATAATTTACACTTTTTTCCCTAAGGGTATTAAGATTTTTTTTATATTCTTCGGCAGATATGAGTTTTTTCTTTGCTATTAGATCTGTTTCTTCTTTTTTAAGAGCCAAACCTTCTTTTTCGAATTTCTTATTTTCACTTTCAAAATTTTTTTTTAAAAATTCTTGTGCGCCTTTGCCTGCTTTACTTTCGTTTAAAATTTTTGTTAGATCAACAAAATAAATTTCTGATGAATAACTAAAGTTATTAAAATTCAATAATATAGATAAAAAAAAGATAATTCTTAAATATTTCATAATTTAAAAAGATGTACCTATTTCGAATTTAAATGTTTGCGTGACATCACTTTCAGCTGAAGTTATATCTTGAGCAAGAACAAAGTTTAAGGGTCCTATTGGTGTATACATATTAGTTGCTACTCCAAATGAAGATCTTATTTTGCTAGATTGTCCAACTGTTGAATCATAATCTGCGTGCCATAAATTAGCTATATCTATAAATGCAGCAACATCAGTCTGCGTGGCTTCTGGTAGTAAATTCGGTAAGGCAGCTTCTAAATTCAAAGCTGTTGCATAATTTCCACCAACATAATCACCTCCATCAACTGGGCCTATCTTTCTTTTTTCAAAACCTCTTAATCTTCTTGAAGGTATGTGTAATCTTTTACTTATCCTAACTTCATCTTCTACAGCAACAACAGCCGCTGTATAAAATTTTAAGGCTCCTAAGAAGTTATCACTAAATCCATAATATTTATTCCAGCTAAATTGATTGAATACTGATGCTTTATCCTCTGCATACATCGGTAGTCCTTGTGAAAAACTAAAAATTGATCCACTTGTCGGCATAAAACTTCTGTCTCTTGTGTCTTTTTCAACTCTGTATGAAAATTCTACATCCGTAAAATCACCAGCTTGTTTTTTTAAAGTATTCGAAGCCGTGTTATCAACAGTTAAATTATCAAATGAAAAATTTATTCGCGGAGAAAGATATAAATCATCATATTGCTCAAATCTTGTACCTATTCCAAATTGCGTTAATGTATTTTCATATCCAGACTCTGGTCTATCTGTTTTTTTACTTGAAACTCCTGCATCTACAGAATTACCAGAATAATTATAATTTGGATCTACTATATCTAATCCACCTCTTATAGAACTTTCTGAAAGCTCGAGTGATGTATCCACTTTTAGACCTTTTCCTAAATAATTATTTTCACTCAAAGCAAATTGAAAAGTTGTACCATCTGTACCTGTACCTGCTCCTGCTGAAATTTCACCAGTTGGTTTTTCTTCAACTGTAATTTCCATTATTTTTAAATCTTTAGATGAACCTTCAGTTAATTTATGTGTCACAGTTTTAAAAATTCCTCTAGCTCTAATATTTGATATAGACTTCTCAAGTTTTACTTTGCTATAAGGATCACCCTCATCTAGTAATAATTCAGATCTTATGACGGAGTCGTTTGTTACAGTGTTACCTTTAATATTCACTCTTTCAACCTGAACTTTTCTTCCCTCAAATATGTTAAATACAACATTTATGTAATCTTCATCTACAGTCTCAGATACTGAATGTTGAACAAACTGAAGTTCATTATCATCAATTATTTCATCAATACTTTCTAAAATTTTAGCTATTTTGAAAGGAGAATAAAAGTCACCAGCATATTTTTTAAAATCTGAAGATAATGGAGCGAAAATGGATTTGTCAAATACAGGGTCTATATTTGTTGAAATTTTTTTGACTCTATATCTTTTGCCAGAATTTATACTAAAAGTAAGTTCAATTCCTTCTTTATCCTTTATAAATACGTTGCTAGATAAAATTTGAACATCAAAATATCCTTTTCCTAAATAATAATTTTTTAATAGTCTTTTATCGAGTTCAATTCTTTCCTCATTTAAATAAACATTTCTTGATAAAAATTTCCAAAATTTTGATTCTTCTGTTGCAATAACGTCTCTTAATCTTTTTGTTTTAATTTTTTTATCACCAACAAAAAATATTTTAGATATTTTTTCTCTTTTACCTTTATCGACAACGAAAATTAAATCTAAAATATTATTTTCGTTCTCTAGATCTCTAACTCTAGCTTCAACTTTTGGTGAATAGTATCCAAGTGATTTATAAAATCCCTTAATAATTTCAACATCTTTTCTTACATCGCTTTTAATATAAGAAGCTTTTTCCTTAAGAGAAATGACATCTAATATAACTTTAGTATATTTTTTTGTAGGCTCGCCTTGCAAAATTATAGTATTAATAATTGGATTTTCTTTTACTGTTATTTTTAATATTCCATTAAAAAAATTTACTGAAATATTAGAAAAAAAATTAGTTTCATAAAGTTTTTTAATTACCTTATCAACATCCTCTTGAAAATAATCCTGATTTTTTTTTATTTCACCATAAACTAAAATTGTTTCTTTGCCTATCCTCTCATTGCCGTATATTTCAACTTTTTTTAAAATTTCAGCTTTTAGAATTGTTGGGGTAAGAACAATCAAAGCCAAAAAACAAATTTTATAAAGTATTTTTTTCATAATCTCTTTTCAATAATTTCAATTGTTTTTTGTCTTGCCCATTTATCAATTTTGTAAATATCATTAGTATTTGGTCTCTTTTTTATAGCATATTTATTAAAATCTCTATCCCTAAATAAAAGTCTTAGACATTGATAAATTGCAGTAAAAGATATTTTTTTATTTAGGAAGTTATGCACTAAAACTTCATTACTTGCATTTAGAATAATTGGTCCGGAATTTTCGTATATTTTTTTATTCAATAGAGTAACAATTGGAAATCTTTTTTTATCAACTTTTTCAAACTCAAGGTGTTTTAAATTTTTAATAAAATTTTTGTCACTTTTTATAAAATTGCCTACATCTATTTTATTATCATAAAGTCCGTTTGCTATTGGTATCTTCATATCTGTTTTATGATATAAAAACTTTGTTTGTCCGTTTTTAAAAAAAACTATTGCGTGTATTAATGATTGTGGATGAATCAATATTTCAAATTTTTTTGGATTAAATGGAAAAAGATTGTACGCTTCAATGAGTTCAAAAACTTTATTCATAAGATTTGATGAATCTATAGAAATCTTTTTTCCCATTTTCCACCTTGGGTGTTTTGCAGCTTCTATTGGATTTATATTCTTAAAGTACTTTAGGGGTTTTCTTAAAAATGGACCGCCAGATGCTGTTATGTAAATTTTTTTAATATCTGAGTCACTGCAGCCTTGAGTTAATTGATGTATAGAGAAATGTTCGGAATCTATTGGGAGAATTTTAGTTTTATATTTTAACGAGATTTTTTTTAATATATGCCAACCACAAATAATACTTTCTTTATTTGCTAATAAAATTTTTTTACTTTTTTTAATAAAATTAATAGTTGGTTCAAGTCCAGCTATTCCAACAATAGCGGAAATGGTTATATCAAATCTTACATTTGCTGGTATATTAGAAAATTTATTATAAATATTAGTTTTTTTATTATGAAATTCTTTTTTTATTTTATTGTATACATTTTGATTATTTATAATAAAAAAATTTGGTTTAAAATTCTTAATTTGTTTTTTTATTAAAAAATAATTGGAGTTAGCAGATAGTAAAGTTATTTTAAATTCTGATTTATTTTTTGAAATTACTTCTAAAGAAGCTTTACCAATAGATCCTGTTGATCCTAGAATAGCAATTTTTTTTTTCATGGAAATAATTTTAGTGCATAGAAGATGTATGCTGTCAACGCTACGAACATCAAGCTATCTATACGGTCAAATATACCACCATGCCCTGGCAGAAGTTTTCCGGCATCTTTAATTTTTTCTAACCTTTTAAAATAAGATATTGTAAGGTCGCCTAATTGAGCAGCTAAAGATAATGCTATTGCTAAAATAAAATATCTGGGTTTTTGAAAAAAATCACTTTCTACTCCAGAAACAATTTCAATTATAAAACCTAATAAAAATACAGATCCTAATGAAAACAAGAAAGATCCAATAACACCTGAAAGTGTTTTGTTGGGACTAATTTTTGTAAATTTTTTTCCTTTAAATATTTTGCCAAAAATATAACCACCAATATCTGAACAAACAGTAAGTATTATAACCCATATCAATAATACAAATGATGAGGTAGTATCATTTCTCAAATATAATATTGAAAGAAGAGAAATTACAAGCAACCCATCTAGTGTGATAATTAAAATTTTTCTTTTAAAAAATGAAAATACCTCAAAGTTTGCTAAAATTAATACTGCATATAAAAATGAAACAATATAATACCCCCCTTTGATAATAAAAAAAATTGACAAAGGAAAAATAATAACTGATGTTAAGATTCTTTTTTTTAAATTATTCATATTTTACCAAAATTTCTTTTTACTTTTTTAAAATGTCTAATAATTTTATTATAATCTGAAATGTTAAAATCTGGCCACAACTTATTTATAAAATATAATTCTGAGTATGCTAATTGCCACAACATAAAGTTACTAAGTCTTCTTTTTCCTCCTGTTCTTATTAAAATATCAGGATTTGGTATACCTTTAGTCTGTAAATTTAATTCAAAGCTTTTTATAGAAACATTTTGATTTTTTCTTTTTAATTTATTCAAAGCTTCTAAAATCTCATTTTTTGATCCATAATTAATTGCAAGATTGACTATAATTTTTTTACACTTTCTTGTTCTTTTCATAGATTCATATAATTTATTTTTTACTTTTTTTGGTAGGGTTTTTATGTTTCCAATAATATTAATTCTTATATTATTCTTAATTAAATTATTTATTTCTTTTGTGAAATAATGATCAATTAGTTTAAATAAGAAGTTAATTTCTTTTTTTGGTCTTTTCCAATTTTCTGTGGAAAAAGTAAAAAAAGTCAATATTGGAATATTTATTTTTATAGAATTTTTTACAATCTTTTCAATTACATTTATACCGTTTAGGTGGCCAAAATTTCTAGATTTCTTTTTTTTTCTACCCCATCTACCATTTCCGTCCATAATAATGGCAATATGGTTAATTTTGTTCATAAAGTAAGAATTTCTTTTTCTTTCTCTGAAAGAATTTTGTCAATTAAAGAAATATTATCATCAGTGCTTTTTTGAATTTCTTTTTCATAACTTTCTCTTTCATCTTCGCTGATTTTTTTTTCTTTTAGTAAGTTTTTAATGTTATCATTAGAATCTCGTCTTATATTTCTAACTGAAACTTTACTTTTTTCTCCAAGAGTTTTTAGCACCTTCGTTAGCTCTTTTCTTCTTTCCTCTGTAAGTTGTGGAATTCGTATTCTTACAATTTGTCCATCTATTTGTGGGTTTACGCCAAGGTTTGATTTTTTAATTTCTGTATCAACTAAATTAACATTATTTTTATCCCAAACTTGGATCGTTATAGTTCTGGGTTCAGGCACTGTAACTGTAGCAATTTGATTAATAGGCATTTTTTGGCCATATACATCAATTCTTATTAAATCAAGCATAGCAGGATTAGCTCTCCCGGTTCTTAAAGTGCTTAAATCTTTTTTAAAAGCTTCGATTGATTTGCTCATTTTGTCGGCAATATTTTTTTTTTCAAAAAAAGCCATAAATAATTAAATGCCCTCACCCACTTTATATCTAATGAAATCTAAAACTTGAATATTTTCATTGTCAGCATAATTTTTAATTACCTGGTTTACTCTCAATTTTGTATCCATAATCCAAAGCTGATTCATAAGTGTATTATCAGAAATAAATTTTTTAATTTTACCATTTGCAATTTTCTCCACCATATCACCTTTTTTACCACTATTCTTTATCTCTTCTTTGATAATTTCAAGTTCTTTATCTATAGATTCTTTCTTAAGCCCTTTTTCATCAATAGAAATTGGGGCTTGTGCAGCTATGTGCATAGCTAATTTTATTCCTAGATCTTTTAAATCTTTTTTTGAACTTTTTGAAAGCTTAACAATAGATATGACTTTTCCAATATTTTTTTCTAAACTATTGTGAACATAACAAAAATTAGCACCGTCATTAGAGAAAAACTTAGCTCTTCTAATCGTAATTTTTTCACCAATTTTTGTAATTAAAGTCACAAGATTTTCTTCAACTGTCTTTCCATTATTCATTTTTTTTGAGTTTAATAAATTAAGATCTGCTTTTACCTCATAATTTAATTCAGAAATTTCCTTACAAAAAGAAATGAAGTCTTTATTCTTAGCTACAAAGTCAGTTTCACTATTAATCTCTACCCCAGAAATATTTCCATCATTTTCTTTTAATAAAACTAATCCATCGGCAGCAACCCTGCTCATTTTTTTTGATGCTTTAGCAATTCCCTTTTTTCTCAAATATTCGATTGCTTTATCGATATTTCCATTATTTTCTTGTATAGCTAGTTTACAATCTGAAAAGCCAACTCCAGTTATTTCCCTTAACTTCTTGATGTTTTCTAAATTATTTTTGTCGGGCATTTATAAAGAATTTACTTAATATTATTTTTCTTAGGTGAAGGATCTAAATTTTTGGGCTTTATATTAATTTTTTCTGACTTAATTTTATTTTTATCTATACTTTCTGTTATTTCTTTTTTTACAATATTTTTTTTGGCATCAATAATTGTATTTTTTAATACTTCACAATAAAGATCGATAGATCTTCTTGCATCATCATTTCCGGGAATAGGAAAATTAATCCCTCTTGGATCTGAATTGGAGTCTAAAATTCCAACAATCGGTATTTTTAATTTTATTGCTTCTTTAACTGCTAATGACTCCATATTAGTGTCTATTATGAAAATCATTTCTGGAACTTTGTTCATATTTGATATCCCGCCTAATGATCTTTTTAATTTATCTCTTTCTTTTCCTAATTTAAGAATTTCTTTTTTAGTGAATCCAATATCTTCTTTTGATAAATCTTTATCGAGTTTTTGTAATCTTTTAATAGAATTTTGAATTGTTTGCCAATTTGTTAACATTCCTCCAAGCCATCTATAATTCACATAAAATTGGTCAGTTTCATTAGCAAGTTTTAAAACAGTTTCGGATGCTTGTTTTTTTGTAGAAACAATTAAAATTTTTCCCCCAGAAGAAATGCACTTGTGTATTTCTTTCATTGCACTTTTTAAAAGAACAACGGTTTGAGTTAGATCTATAATGTGAATTGAATTTTTTTCTCCGTATATAAATTGTTTCATTCTTGGATTCCACCTTAAAGTCTTGTGACCCAAGTGAACGCCTGCCTCTAATAATTGTTTGATAGATATATTAGGTATATTCATATTTTTTCCGGTTAAACCACCACAGCTTTCCTTTCGGACCGGTGGGCTTTTGCCCTTTGCTGTGTGCGAAATTAGCTAGTAAATATAATCAATTTTAAAAGAAATCAAGATATTAAAAGCTTATTTTTTTGACATATTCTTTACTTCTTATGTTTTTAAACGTGTTAAAATTAAATTTTCTGGGGTTTTTTAGTGAAAATGTGTAAATTTTAGAACTTTTTTTCATTTTAATCTGTATTTTTGTTTCACCATTCTCACTTAGTAAACTTTGCAGTTCATTTAAATTTGACTTTTCATTTATCTCAATAATTACATTATCGTAAGATTTTTTTATAAAATTTCCCAATTCGGATATACTTTTAATATTTATTCTTCTAGAGTTATTTAAGTCAGATGTGGTATCCTTTTGTAAAGTAAGCACGAAAGAATTTGCATTTTTTAACTTATCTCGATTAAAAACCAATAGATCAGAAAATAAAAATAATTCGAACTCACTTTTTAAGTCTGTAAATTTAATTATAGCAAAAGGGTTTCCTTTGGCACTTTTTTTCTCTTGAATAGACATTATTGTACCAGCAACAATACCATTACTGTCAGTATTATTTATAAAATCCACAAAAGAAGTAATTTTGGCTTCATCAAAATAATCTTTATACTCATTAAGTGGATGATCTGACATATAAAACCCTATTGAATGAAATTCATTCATTAGCATTTCATTTTTTGACCATTTCTTTGTTTCTTCTAATTTAAAAATAACTTCCTCATCTTCTGATTTTGATGAAAACAAACTATTTTGATTACTAATTTTTTCTTCCCAAAGACTCTTATTAATTTGAATTATTTTGGGTATTGAATTTAATAGAGCACATCTATTTTTCTCTAATTCATCAAAAGCTCCTGCTTTTACTAAACCCTCCAATTGTAATTTGTTTATATCCTTAGGACTAACTCTTTTAATAAAATCGTTCAAAGATTTAAATATACCGTTTTTCTCTCTTTCTTTGACCAGATTAGATACTGCTTCTTGACCTACGCTTTTAATTCCAGAAAGTGCATAATAAATTTTATTTTTTTCCGATTTGAAATCTGCAAAACAAGAATTTATATTTGGTCTAATAATGTTAATTTTTAATCTTTTCAACTCTTCAACAAATTCTCTAAGCTTATCAGTATTCGATAATTCTGTGGACATTGTGGCAGCAATAAAATCTTCTGGATAATATTTTTTTAAATATGCAGTTTGATAAGCTATTAAAGCGTATGCAGCCGCATGACTTTTGTTGAAACCGTATTCAGCAAATGGCATTATTTTTTTAAAAATAAATTGGGCTATATCTTTTCTGATACCGTTATTTGTTGCACCCTTTATAAATTTTTCTTCTTGTTTTTCTAACTCTTTTCTTTTCTTTTTACCCATCGCTTTTCTTAATATATCTGCCTCTCCAGGTGTAAAATTTGCTAGTATTTGTGCTATCTGCATTACTTGTTCTTGATAAATTATAATTCCATAAGTTGGTTTTAGGATATTTTCTAAACTTTTATGAATATAGTCTGGTTTTTTTAAACCATTTTTACAATCATTATAAATCGGAATATTATTCATTGGACCGGGTCTGTATAATGCAACTAAAGCTATTATATCTTCAAACTTATTAGGCTTCATTTGTTTTAAAGCTGATCTCACACCAGAACTTTCTAGTTGGAACAGCCCTGTTGTTTCCCCCGTTGATAACATTTCAAATATTTTATTATCATTAAGTGGTATCTTAGCTAGATCTATTTCAATTTTTTTTCCTTTAAGAATTTGAATTGTCTTGTAAATTAATGTCAAAGTATTCAATCCCAATATATCAAATTTTACTAATCCAGCATTCTCCGAAGAATGCATATCAAATTGGGTGGACGGTAAAAGTAATTCTGAACTATTGTCTTTGTATAGAGGAACCTCTTCAGCTAATTTTTCACCAGCTATAACAACTCCTGCTGCATGAGTAGCAAGGTTTCTGTTTAATCCCTCTAATTTTAAAGATAATTCAATTAATTTTTTTACCTTAATATTATTTTTTATCTCTTCTTTAAATCTAGGTTCCCTATCAATAGACTCTTGTAAACTTAAGGGTCTAGAAGGATCAAAAGGTATCATTTTGCAAATTTTGTCAACATGTCCGTAAGGCAAACCCAAAACCCTTCCAATATCTCTTAAGGCCATTCTTGCTTTTAATTTACCAAAAGTAATTATATGCGCTACACCGTTTTTATATTTTGATTTTAAATACTCAAAAACTAAATCTCTTTTTTCTTCACAGAAATCAATATCAAAATCAGGCATAGAAATTCTGTCAGGGTTTAAAAATCTCTCAAAAATTAAACCAAATTCGATTGGATCAAGGTCTGTTATGTCAAGAGAATAAGCTACTAAAGATCCCGCGCCAGATCCTCTTCCTGGACCAACAGGAATATTATTTTTTTTTGCCCATTTTATATAATCAGATACTATTAGAAAGTAACCTGAATAATTCATTTTTTTTATAATAGATAACTCGTGATCTAATCTATCTTCATACTTTTTTTTGATGTCTTTGGGGTTAATTGACAAATTTTTTTTTAAAATAAATTTTTCTAATCTATTTTTCAAACCTAAATTTGATTGAGATACAAGTTCATCATCTTCGGTAAGATTATTCACAATCTTCAAGGATGGAAGAATAGGTTTGGATTTTTTTGGTTTATAATTAAAGCGGTATGGAAAATTATAATTGTTTTCAAGAGCTTCAGGTATATCAGAATATACTTTGATTAATTCATCGAAAGATCTTAAATAGTGTTGATTTGAATATTTTTTTCTATTTTTTTCATCAACATATGTTTTTTCTCCTATACATAAAAGAGCATCGTGTGCTTCGTGCATATTTTTATCAATATAAAAAACTTCTTGTGATGCAATAAGTGGTATCTTTAAATGATCTGATAAATCTAAGAATAAGTTCTCAAGTAATTTTTCACCCTCATCGTTATGTCTCTGAATTTCAAAATAAAAAGAATCTGAGAATATTTTTTTTAGTTCTGAGGATAGTGTTTTTAATTCTTTATTTTTATTTTTTTTTACTAAATTGAAAAATAATGAGTCGATTCCTCCACTTAAAACAATTACGTCTTTGTAATTTTTAAGAAGATCTTCAATGGAACAACAGGGTATTTCTTTGTTTTTAGAATCTAAAAAACTTCTTGAAGATAATTTAACTAGATTATTATACCCTTGATCTGTTTTAGCAAAAATTGGTAATTTGCCAATTGTTTCGTGATATTTAAAATTTATTTGTGTTCCAATAATAGGTTGTGTACCAACTTTACTTATTGTTTCAGAAAATTCTAATGCTCCGCAAAGATTAAAACTATCACTAAGTCCAATTGCTGAGATTTTATTTTCTTTACAATATTCCGCTAAATCATTAATTTTGATAGCGCCTTCGCATACTGAATACTGTGTGTGTATTTTAAAATTAGTAAACTGCGACTTACCATTTTTCATTAATTCTTTCTTATATTACCATTACTTAAGCTTAAAGTATAATCAGCTTTCTTGGCTAATTCTCTATTATGAGTTGCAATTAAGATTATTTTATTTTTTTCTTTTAACTTAAGAAAATAAGAAAAAACTTCCTGTGAATTTTTATAATCGAGATTTCCAGTCGGTTCGTCTGCTAAAATTATTTTTGTCTCAGCTATGAGTGATCTTGCAATTGCAACTCTTTGTTGTTCGCCCCCTGATAGATCGGAAGGGAAATGATTCAATCTGTGACCTAAATTAACTTCTTTCAAACATTTTTCAGCTTTTTTTAATGCAAATGTATAATTTTTATTTCTAATTATTAAAGGTATTGCTACATTTTCAATTGCGGTAAAATCAGATAATAAATTATTATTTTGAAATATAATAGAAATATGGTTTCTTATAAGTAAATCTTTTTCTGTTTCTGATGCGTTAGAAATATTTTTGCCTAAAATAAAAATTTTTCCTTTTGTTGGTTTATCAAGCATTGATATTAAATGTAAAAAAGTAGATTTACCAGAACCTGATGGACCTATAAGAGCAACAACTTTTCCAGATTCAAAATTTAAATTTATATTTTTTAGAACTTTTATTGTAGAATTATTATTCTCAAAATTTTTATTTAATTTTTTTATTTCAATTATAAATTTATTCATATTTTAAAGCCTTTATAGGTTCAATTTTAGTTACTGCTATTGAAGGAAATAATGAAGCTAAAGATGAAACAATAATAGAGAATGAGGAAATTAATAATATTGATTTTGGATTTAATTCACTAGGCATTTCACTTAAAAAATAAATATCTTCAGGGAATATTTGCAAACCTAGTGTCATTGAAAGGAATTGTCTTATCTCCTCAATATAAAATGAAAAAGTAACCCCAAAAATTACTCCTGCAATTGTAGCAAGAAAACCTATTAAAAAACCAGTTAAAAAGAATGATTTCACAATTGATTTTTTGGATAACCCTAACGATTTAAGTATGGCAATTTCTTTGGTTTTATTTTTAATAAGGATTGTTAAACCAGAAATAATATTAAATGCAGCAACAACAATTATTAATGTAAGAATTAAAAACATAACATTTCTTTCGACTTTTAGAGCTGAAAGAAATGATTTATTTAAATCAGACCAACTATTGACGTAAAAATTTGAATTATTTTTTTGTATAATAGATTTATACTTGTCTGCGTTGAGAGGGTCTTTAAGGAAGATTTCTAAGCTAATATCATCTTTATTTTTTTCAAAGAAAGAAAGAGAATCTTGGAGATTAAAAAATGAAACATTCCTATCAAATTCATAAAGGCCGCTATTAAAAACTGCTGCAATTTTAAACGAAGATTGTTTAGGAATAGCACCAAAAGGAGTAGATACAGAAGAAGATGACATTATGTTAACTCTATCACCGACAACAACGCCTAGTTCAATGGCTAGATGTTTTCCAACAATTATTGTTCCATTTACAAAATTTGATAATTCACCATCTATTATATTTGAATTAAATAGTTCAATTTCTTTTTTTTTTTTGACTATCTATACCTCTAATCAAGACGCCTTTTGCAGACTCATTCCTCATAATAACTGCTTCGCCATTATAGGTTTTTATTATTTTTAAGTTTGGAAATTCTTCTTTAATGTTCCTGTAAATGTTATCGGTTATTAAATTTCTATAAGGTTTTACAGTTATGTGTGGATTAAAACCTAATATTTTGTCTGTAAGCTCAGTTCGAAAACCATTCATAACTGACATAACAATTATTAAAGTTGCTACGCCAAGCATTATACCCAAAAATGAAAAAATAGAAATAACCTTTAAAAAACCATCTTTTTTTTTTGGTTTTAAATTTCTAATAGTTATTAATTTTTCCGCTTCAGTAAACAATTTAATTTTTCAAAAGTTTAATAATTGTGTTTAAATCTAAAATTTTTGATGTTTTATCTATCTCTTTAAACTCAAATTCATTATTTTGTGATTTTGAACCAATGATTATTTGAAAAGGAATTCCTAATAAATCATGTTTTTTAAACTTATTTGATATATTTTCTTCAACATCGTCAAGAAGTGCATCAATATTTTGTTTCTTTAATTCATCGTAGACTTTTTTTGCTCTTATTAAGTTGGAGTCATCATTTTTATTTAAAGCTGGTATTACAACAGCCTCAAAAGGCGCAATAGATTTAGGCCATTTCATTTTTTCATTGTTATATTTTGCTTCTATTATTGCTCCAACTAATCTAGAAACTCCAATTCCATATGAACCCATCTTTACAAAAGTCTTTTTTCCATCACTGGTGTCAACAGAGCAGTTCATTGGTTTCGAATATTTATCTCCAAAATAAAATATATGTCCTACTTCAATTCCTTTAGTTTGTATTTGATTTTCTTTATTAACATTTTGATTGAAAGTGTCTGCATTAAATTTATCATCAGTTACAGCGTAAAATTCCATAAAATCATTTCTCATTTTTTTTAGGGATATTTCGTTGTTTTTGTAATCATTAATCGGTACCTCAAAAATTCTTTTATCAGCAAAAATTTTACTTTCGCCTGTTTCCGCAAGAATAACAAATTCATGTGATAGATCTCCTCCAATTGGCCCGGTGTCTGCTTTCATTGGAATAGATTTTAAACCAAGACGTTGGAAAGTTTTAAGGTATGCAAAAAACATTTTGTTATACGAGATAACGGCATCTTTCTCTGTTAAATCAAAAGAATATGCATCTTTCATAAAAAACTCTCTACATCTCATAACACCAAATCTTGGTCTTAACTCATCTCTAAATTTCCATTGTATGTGATAAAATATTTGCGGCAATAATTTGTAAGATTTGACGCTAGATCTAAATATTTCCGTTATTTGTTCCTCATTTGTTGGTCCATATAGCATCTCTCTTTTTTGACGATCCGAAATTCTAAGCATTTCTTCTCCATAATCATCATATCTACCGCTCTCTTTCCAAATATCTGCTGGCTGAATAGTGGGCATTAACATTTCTTGTGCACCGATATTATTTTGTTCTTCTCTTACAATCTTCTCAATCTTTTTCATAATTTTAAATCCAAGGGGTAACCATGAATATATACCTGCTGAAGATTGTCTAATCATTCCAGTTCTTAACATTAGTTGGTGTGATTTAATTTTTGCTTCGGACGGTAAATCTTTAGTAACTGGGATAAATAATTTTGATAATAACATTATAATCTCGCAATATTTATATTTGTAAAAGGTTTTTTTCCAGTTTTGTCTTTAATAATTTTTCTACAATTTTGTTTAACTGTTTCAATAAGATTTTTTTCTTGTTTTTTATTTTTCATTGAAAAAGTTCTGCATGTATTGAATATTTCATCTTCCATTTCAAAAATAATATTTTCATCATAGCTATTTTCAGGTATTCCTCTGTATGATATTATAGGTTTGCTTAGTTTTCCGCTATTATTTAATATTAAAGTAATTTCAAGATAACCGTTTAATGATAAATTTCTTCTTTCTTTGATAGATTGAGAGTTTTCACCTACTGGAATGTTTCCATCTAAATACATTTTTCCAGACGGTGCTTTGTCAATAATTTCTGGGTGATCTCCTGGAGAAATTCTTACTATATCACCATCTTCTATTCTAAGTGCATGAGGAATTTGCATTTCTTTTGCAAATTTAATGTGCTCATTCATATGTCTATGTTCGCCATGAACAGGTATGATTGACTCTGGTTTTACCCAATTATACATATCTTTTAAATCATCTCTATTTGGATGGCCAGATACATGTACAAAATCTGTTTCCTCTGTAATAAGTTCAACCTCTTTTCTTACTATATCGTTATGTAATGAATAAAGTTTTTTTTCATTACCAGGAATTATCTTTGAAGAGAAGATTACTGCATCTCCTTTTTCTATAAAAACATCTGGGTGAATATCTTTTATAATTCGTTTCATTGCACCCATTGGTTCACCTTGGCTTCCAGTGCATAAATAAACAATCTTTTCTCTTGGAAAATTTTTCGCATCCCTAGAGTCAATGGGATCTTCTACTTTTTGTAAGTATCCACATTGTCTTGCAGCTTTAAAAATTCTATTCATAGATCGTCCAACTAATGAAACATTTCTACTAATTTTTTCTGCACAATAAAAAATACTTTCCATTCGTGCAACATTTGAAGCGAAAGAAGTTACGATTATTCTTTTAGATTTTAATGACATTATTTTTAATAGACTTTCTCTAACATCAGCTTCTGAACCAGCTCTTCCCGGATTAAATATATTTGTAGAGTCACAAATCATTGCTAAAACTTTTTCATTACCTATTTCTTTTAATTTTTTTTCATTAATTTTGTCACCAATTAACGGATTAGGATCGATTTTCCAATCCCCTGTGTGAAGTATTGTTCCTGCAGGTGTTTTTATACTAAGTCCATTTGGTTCAAGAATAGAGTGTGTTAAACTTACAAACTCAATTGTAAAATGACCAAGCTTAATAGTTCCATTGAGTTTAACAATTTTTAAGTAAGGGCTAATGTCTATTTTTTTTTCTTTAAATTTTTCCTTAATTAAAACAGAAGTAAATGGAGTTGCATAAATATTGCATTTTAAATCTGGCCAAATATGTGAGATTGCTCCTATGTGATCCTCATGAGCATGTGTTAAAACTATTGCCAATAAATCATCTTTTTTATCAATTATAAATCCAGGATCGGGGTAAATTAGATCAATACCAGGAATTGAATCGTCTGCAAAACTGACTCCGGTATCGACGATAATCCATTTTTGATTCTTTTCGCTACCATAAGCATAAAGATTCATATTTCCACCTATCTGACCAGAACCACCAAGTGGACAAAAAATTAGCTCTTCTTTACTCATATGAGAAAATCTTTATAAATTTTAATAATACCCTGCATAGTAACATCGTTATCAATATATGCTTTTTTAATTAAGCGATTTTTAAAAAGATAAGAATATCCTCCTGTTAACACTATTTTAAAACTTATACCATTTTTTTTAATTATTTTTTTAATGATATTATTTATTAATCCTTCATAACCCCAAAAAAAACCTGAAGATAAAGCATCTTTAGTGCTTTTGCCGTAACTTCTAGGATAATTTTTCAATTTAAACTTTGGTAATAGAGCCGTTGAAGAGAATAGATTATCAATAGATAGTTTAATGCCGGGTGCTATTACACCGCCATCATAAATAGCATGTCTTTTTATAACATCAAAAGTAGTTGCAGTTCCAAAATCTATTACTATACAATTTGATTTATACTTGTAATAAGAACCAATAGCATTAGCAATTCTATCTGATCCAAGTTCAGAATATTTTTTAATTCGTATTTTTAATATTTTATTAAGATTAAATTGTTTGATCTCGAATACATTAAATTTTTTTTTAATAAAGATTTTAGAAATTCTTTTAAAGGCTTTGGGTACAACACTTGAAATTAAAATTTTTTTATAAGAAATGTCATAAATTATATGTTTTAATTTTTTATTAATTTTTTTCTCCAAAGAAGGATTTCTTGTATCAAAAAAATAAGTATTTATTATTTTGAATTTATTATTTACTTTACAAATTTTTATATTTGTATTTCCAATGTCGCCAATTAGATAATTCATAGTTTTTTTTTAAATTAATTAATATTTTATAATTATTTATATTTTTGTTTGAGCACTCTGATAGAGAAATTGATTTAAATTTATTATTTTTAGGTGATTTTAATGTGTTAATTCCAATACCAATAATTAAGAAACTTTTCTCATCAATTTTTATAAATTCTTGTAATATACCACAAACTTTTTTTCTTTTTATAAGTAAATCATTTGGCCATTTTATTTTAACATTAAATTTAGAATACTTGCTCAAAATATTTTTAATGATTAAGGGGTTTATTAATGCAAAATCTTTTGGGGCGGGCATATTTTGTTTTAATTCAAAAAATATTGATGCAAAAAAGTTTCCATTTATAGATATCCATTTTTTTCCCATTGTTCCTTTTCCATTAGACTGTTTTTTTGAAATCACTATACCCTGATTATTCTTTTTTGACCTTATTAACTTTATGGCTTCATCATTTGTACTTTTTACAGAATTCAATTTAATTAATTTTAATATCATTAAAACATACTTACTTTAGATACTATTTCGTTTAAAAATGACGGATATAAGAAGAAAGAAGTTAATATGATACAACTCAATAGTATTGGTCCATGAATTTTATAATCAATAATTTTTTCGAATGGTTTTCTTGCATCATCAAAATACATTACTTTTATAATTCTAATATAGTAAAACGCTGACACTACTGTAGTTACTAAACCTATAATGGCTAGTGTATACATTTCACTTTCAATAACAGCCATAAAAATATAGAATTTTGCAAAAAATCCTGCAAGTGGAGGGATTCCGGCTAATGAAAATAATATAATTAATAATCCAAGAGATATTAAAGGATGATTTTTTGATAAACCAGAAAGTTCATCAATTTCTTCAACATATTTGTTGCCTCTTTTCATTAAAAGTATGCAGGCAAAGGCCCCGATGTTCATCACTACATATATTGAAATATATACCATCGTACTTTTAAATCCATTTTCCGATCCAGCAGCAATTCCTGCAATTGCATATCCTATATGTCCGATCGAGCTGTAGGCCATTAGCCTTTTTATATTTTTTTGTCCGATTGCAGCAACAGCGCCTAAGATCATTGAAGCAATTGACATAAAGACTAGTATGTATTGCCACTCAGTTAAAATTTCTCTAAATGGCAAATACATAAATTTTATAAATATAGATACACCCGCTATTTTAGGAACAACAGAAAAGAAACTAGTAACAGAGGTTGGTGAGCCTTCGTAAACATCAGGAGACCACATATGAAAAGGAACAGCAGAAATTTTAAAGGCTAAACCAACAATAATGAAAACCATACCAAAAATTATTCCAGTGTTGAAATCAACAGTCATTAGTGCAATTTGATCAAAATTAGTTGAGCCAGTAAAACCATACACAAGAGAGCATCCGTATAAAAGTAGACCTGACGAAAGAGCGCTTAAAACGAAATATTTAATACCTGCCTCTGAGGATTTAATATTATCTCTATCAATACTTGCTAAAATATATAAAGCTAAAGATTGTAATTCTAGTCCTAAATAAAACAATATTAAATCATTAGAACTAACTATAATAAACATACCCAAAATTGATAAAAGTATAATTATTGGGTATTCGAATTTATCATTTTTAATATCAATAATATATTTTTTGGATATTAATAAAACAAAAAAGCACGATACTAATATTAAAAACTTGGAATAAAGTGAAAATTTATCAACTACAAAACTCTCGCTAAATATTTTTGCAGATTGATTTTCACCAGTTAATATTATCAAAATTAATGAGAAGATTGTTAATATTGTAAGTCTATAAATAATTTCAAAACTATTTTTTTTAAATACACCAAAAATTAATAAAGTAAATATTGTGATTGATAAGAATATTTCTGGGATAATAAATTTTAATTCATACATATTACTATTTCAATGCAATGTTTCTAGTGATTTCCAAATTGTAATTATTTATTAAATTGTCAACAGAAACTCTAATTGTTTCTAATAACGGCTCTGGATAAAAGCCGAAAAATATTATTAGTAAACACAAGAAAAGAAGTATAGATCCCTCGGATAAGTTCACATCTTTAATTTTTTTTAACTGATCATTTTCTAATTTTCCAAACACAACTCTTTTGTAAAGCCATAAGATATATGCAGCGGCAAGAATAACTCCTATGCTAGCTATGATCGCTACCAAAATATTTACTTTAAAAGTTCCAACCAAAACTAAAAATTCACCAACAAAACCAAAAGTTCCAGGAAGTCCTAGAGTTCCTAAGGCAAAAACCATAAAAAGAATAGAATATTTAGGCAATACTTGAACGATACCCCCGTATGTTTTTATAAGTCTTGAATGAGTTCTGTCATATAAAACACCTACACACAAAAATAATGCTGCAGATATAAGACCGTGGCTGAGCATTTGTATTAGGCTTCCCTCAATTCCTTGTTTGTTAAAAGTGAAGATACCAATAGTGACAAATCCCATATGTGCTACTGATGAATAAGCTATTAATTTTTTCATATCATCCTGCATTAAGGCAACAAGTGATGTATAAATTACTGCAATTATACTTAAGGCAAAAATTAATGGAGTAAAATACTCTGATGCAATAGGAAACATACCTACCGAAAATCTTAAAAAACCATACCCACCCATTTTTAATAAAATTGCAGCTAAAATAACCGATCCAGCAGTAGGCGCTTCGACATGTGCATCTGGTAACCAAGTATGTACAGGCCACATTGGCAGTTTAACCGCAAAGGAGCTAAAAAAGGCTAACCATAATAAATACTGAAATTCTTGTGGAATTTTAATTTCGTAAATTTGTGTTACATCTGTTGTCCCGGTTATCCAGTATATTGCAATTATAGCAATCAGCATTAAAATTGATCCTAAAAGAGTAAATAAGAAAAATTTGAACGCAGAATATACTTTTCTAGTACCACCCCATATTCCTATTATTAAAAACATTGGTATTAAACCTGCTTCAAAAAAAAGATAAAAAATAACTAAATCAAGAGAGCAAAAAACCCCTATCATAAAAGTTTCTAGTACTAGGATTGCAATTAAGAATTCTTTCAAGCGAATTTTAACACTATTTATGCATGAAATTACACATATAGGAGTAATTAAGGTAGTGAGGATTATAAATAAGATTGATATACCATCTATGCCAAACTTAAATTTTATAAAACCACTTATCCAATTAATTTCCTCTAAAAATTGAAAATTTGAAGTTTCAGTATCAAATGAATACCACAAAAATAAACTAATAAAAAAATTAACAAAAGTAGTAAAAATAGATATGTAAATTGCTCCTCTGTTATTATCTCCTTTGTCGCTTTTTGTTAAAAAAACAAAAAAGGCTCCTATTAATGGTAAGAAGGTTATTGAAGATAGTATTGGAAAATTCATTTATAAAATATAAAAAAAGTTAATAATAACGACAAAGCTAATAGCATAATAAATGCATAATCATATATGTATCCACTTTGAAATTTAGTAGATTTATTTGATATAATTTTTATAATTTTAGAGATTCCATCAGGACCAAGTCGATCAATAGTTTTTACATCACCTGACTTCCATAGAAAAGATCCTAAAATTTTTGTTGGTTTTACAAATATAGAATCGTAAATTTCATCAAAGTACCATTTGTTTAATAAAAATTTATGAATGAATATATATTTATTTTTAATTTTTTCTAAAAGTTTTGTATTTTTTACATAAAAGTAAAAAGATATTGGGATTGATATAATTACTAAAAAAGGTGTTATTGTTATTAACCATACAGGTAATTTTGATAAATCAAAAGTTTGAAGTATCAAAATTGAGTCGTTCCAAAAATTGTTATACTTGGATCCAATTAAAAAATCTTTAAATACGAAACCAGAAAAGATTGAACCCAATGCTAAAATAATTAAAGGTATAATTATAATTAAACCCGAATCGTGAATTTCTGACTTAGATAAATTTTCGTTATTAAATTTACCATGGAAAGTTCTAAAAATTAATCTCCAAGAATAAATCGCTGTTAAAAAAGCTGTTATTATTCCTACTCCTGCTGAAAAATATCCAATACCTGTTCCCCTTAAGTATGCAAATTCTATGATTGCATCTTTAGAAAAGTATCCTGATAAAAAAGGAAAACCAGTCAGAGCAAGAGTTCCTATTATCATAGAAATCCAAGTAAAAGGCATTTGTTTCCACAAACCGCCCATTTTTCTAATATCTTGTTCATCTTTCAACGAATGAATCACTGATCCTGATCCTAAAAATAATAAAGCTTTAAAAAAAGCATGGGTAAATAAATGGAAAATGGCTACATGGTATGCTCCTACACCAGCAGCAAAAAACATATATCCAAGTTGACTACATGTTGAGTAGGCAATGATTCTTTTTATGTCATTTTGAACTATAGCAACCGATGCAGCAAAAAAAGCTGTCAACATTCCAATGATTGCTACAAAATTTAGTGCAAATTGAGAGTATTCAAATATTGGAGAACATCTAACCACCAAAAAGACTCCAGCTGTAACCATAGTTGCAGCATGTATCAAAGCAGAAACGGGGGTTGGACCTTCCATTGCATCAGGGAGCCAAGTGTGCAACAAAAATTGTGCAGATTTTCCCATAGCCCCTATAAAGAGAAATAAACAAATAAGAGTTATTAAATTTGAGTTAAATCCCAAAAAATTAATTTGCTTATTAGAAAATTCTGGAATTAATTGAAAAACTTCAGCATAATTCACGGTTCCAAAAAACATAAATATAAGGAATATTCCTATTGCAAAACCAAAATCTCCAACACGGTTAACAATGAAGGCCTTTATTGCAGCTTTATTTGCTGAGTCTTTTTTATACCAAAAACCAATTAATAAGTAAGAACAAAGTCCTACACCTTCCCATCCAAAAAATAATTGTAAAAAATTATCAGATACAACTAAAACAAGCATAGAAAACGTAAAAAGCGATAGGTAAGACATAAATCTCGGTATATTTGGATCGTGTTTCATATAACCAATTGAATATATATGTACAAGTGCTGACACGAACGTCACAACAACTAGCATAATAGAGCTTAAAGGATCTATATTAATCGACCAATTTACTATGAAATTTCCTGAGGCAATCCATTCATAAATTAAATAATTATCGTAAATTCCATTAAAAATTCCATTATAAAATATAATTATAGAAAAAATTGATGCAATTAAAACGCATAAAGTAGTAACAAGCTGCGAAGCTAAATCTCCTAAATTTTTAATTAAATATCCTAAGATTGATCCAATCAATGGTAAAAATAGTGCAGCGTATTCCATTTAACCTTTCATTTCATCAATTTCTTCAACTCTTATAGAGCCTTTGTTTCTGTAATAGGACACAATAATAGCTAAACCTATAGCAGCTTCTGCAGCGGCTACAGTCAAGATTAACATTGTAAAAATTTGTCCGGTTATATCTGATAGATAAATTGAAAATGAAACAAGATTTATATTAACTGCCAAAAGGATTAGTTCAATTGACATTAAAATTACAATTACATTTTTTCTATTTAAAAATATTCCAAGAGTACCTAAAGAAAAAATAATTGCACCTAGAGTCAGGTAGTGTCCTAAACCGATTTCAATCATCTACCTTAACTCCTTTATCAAATTCAACATCAACTAATTTTACCGAATCTTCTCTTTCTCTTGATACTTGATCAAAATAATTTTGTTTTTTTACACCTTCTCTCTTCCTGTATGTAAGAACGATTGCTCCAATCATTGAAAGTAATAATATTATTCCCGATACTTGGAATAAATGAATATAATCAGTATACATAACGTTTCCAATAAGGTGTGTATTTGTGAAATTTTCATCAAAAGATAAAAATTTAGTTTCTGAAAACGTATTTCTGTATTTCCAGCCACCTGCTATAACTACTAACTCTAGTAATATAACTGATCCAACTATTAAACCCGTTGGTATATGTCCAGATTTTTTTGTGCCTCTAAACCAAGATAGCTTCTGTTCGGTTACATTCATAAGCATAACTACAAACAAAAAAAGTACAGCAACAGCACCAACATAAACTATTAGCATCATCATTCCTAAAAACTCTGCACCAATCATAATAAAAAGACATGCGATTGATATAAAATCTAATATTAAAAAAAAGACTGCGTGCACAGTATTTCTTGATACAATAACGAAAATTGCCGAAATGATTGCTATTATTGAAAAAAAATAAAAAAATATTGCGTGAGCTATCATTTTCGATTTACCTGTAGGGTTTATCTATTTTAATATTCTCTGACAATACAGACTCCCATCTATCGCCATTTTCTAATAGTTTTTCTTTGTTGTAGTATAATTCTTCTCTTGTCTCAGTAGAAAATTCAAAATTTGGTCCCTGAACTATTGCATCGACGGGGCAAGATTCTTCACATAACCCGCAGTAAATACATTTAAGCATATCTAT